>Ga0156435_107_pt1 | contig 113412 bp, 102 predicted proteins | sample RifOxyA2_FD_108078 | JGI IMG/M metagenome (GOLD analysis project Ga0156435, IMG submission 108078) | Candidatus Peregrinibacteria bacterium RIFOXYA2_FULL_41_18 | reverse complement strand
CGGCCAAAGCATGTTCGGATAATTTTTCAAGACTGGCGGAAACAGCCAAAACCTCATCTTCATCGATATTTTCAAAAGCGATTATATCGGTAACCTCAGGCTTCCCGTTTGTAAGAGTACCGGTCTTATCAAAAACTACGGCATTTATGTTGCAAGCGGACTCAAGGGGTTCACCGCCTTTTATCAAAATGCCATACTCAGCACCCTTTCCGGTCCCGACCATTAATGATGTAGGAGTTGCCAATCCGAGCGCACAAGGGCAAGCGATAACGATGACAGCCGTGAACGCCATAAGAGAAAACGACAACCCTGCTCCAAGGAAGAAATACCAAGTCAAAAAAGTTATAATCGCAATAGCGATGACAGTGGGAACGAAAACGGAAGAAATCTTATCGGCAAAGCCCTGAATCGGAGCCTTGGAGCCTTGAGCTTCTTCGATAAGGCGAATTATTTGGGCGAGCGCGGTCTCGGATCCGACGCGCATTGCAACAAATTCAAAACTGCCGGTTTTATTTACGGTGCTACCTATAACCATATCGCCGACCTGTTTTTCGACGGGGATGCTTTCGCCGGTAATCATGGACTCATCTATTGCGCTAGAGCCTTTGGTTATTTTTCCATCGACAGGGATTTTTTCACCAGGGCGCACCAATATAACATCTCCATGAACAACATCCTCGATCGGTATGTCGCGAGTGCTACCGTTGCGAATGACTCTCGCGGTTTTCGCCTGCAAGCCCATAAGTTTTTTTATGGCATCGCCTGTTTTGCCTTTTGTGCGTATTTCAAGCCATTTGCCAAGGGTTACAAATGTGATCAAAAAAGCGGCGGTTTCGAAATAAAGTTCGGGGATTTTCCCACCTATGCCGATTAGCGAACCGTTTTTATAAAAATATATTATGAAATTCACCAAGCTGTAGAAAAACGCGGTCGAAGTACCGATTGCAATCAAGGTGTCCATGTTCGAAGTCTTCATTTTTAGAGAAGACCACATCCCTTTATAGAAACCGGCACCGATTATAAATTGTATGGGAGCAGTAAGAATAAGAGAGATAATGCCGACATAAGGCAATACTGTGTCTTTGCCCGGTATCGCGAAGAAATCAAGCATCATGAAATAAACCATGGGCAAGCTTAAGACGGCGCTTATTACGAATTTTTTAAAATACGACGAAATTTCTTCATCTCGTTTTCGCTGTTCGTAGCCGGAATCTTTAGAATTTATGAGTTCAGCCTTGTATCCGGCATGATTTACGGCATTTATCAAATCCTGTGGTCCGGAAACCGATCCATCAAAAACAACCAAAGCCTTTTCCGCGGCGAAATTAACACTTGCCTGTTTCACTCCGGGAACTTTTTTAAGAGATCGTTCAATGATATTCGCGCAAGATGAGCAATGCATCCCGAACAGAGAAAGATTGACGCGCTGATTACCGCCTTGATTACTGCCGGTCGCGGGCAAAATACAGTTAGTTTCAGGTTGTTTTTTTTGCGTTAAGACGTGACCGACTGACTCAAACAGACTTATCAAATTGGTGGTGGTGCCGAGTTTCTCGGCAAGCTTTTTCAGCTCAGGATTATTTTCAGGTATGACAAATTCGGCGGTTTTATTGTTTTTGATTTTACCTTCGAAATATGGGTTGCCAGATTGATCCTCATGAACTTTGCCGTCAGCCTCGATTTGAGACTCCAGCTTGATTTTGAAAGGTTGGCCGCTTGGTGCAGTTTGTGATTTTACAGCTACGATATTGTTTTGAGACGGCAGAGACTCTGTGATCGAGGCGGTATAGCCCGCCTTTTTTATGGCGGCGATAACATCCTCAGGTTTGTTTTTTTGCGTATCGAGCGTGAAAGAGGCCATGCCGGTTTTTGCGCTGACTATAAAATTGGCAACACCGGGTAGTTCATGCACCTCCATGCTTATGATTTTTTCGCAGGAAGCGCAATGCATCCCGGATATTTTCAAGCTTATATTTTGCATATTTGAATTTGTTATAAAATTTTATATCCTGCTTTTTTTATTGTCTCGGCAATCTCTTTTTCGCTCAACTTCTCTTCGTCAAAACTGACGGCTGCTGTCTTGTCGGCGAAAGAAACATTAACCTTTGAAATGCCTTTCAGATCGGACAGCTCCATCTCAATGATTTTGGCGCAAGATGCGCAATGCATTCCTTCGATTTTGAGTTGAATATTTTTCATAAAATTATTCGGTTACAATTATGGTTCCCCTAGGTACGCCCATGGCGCACGTAATTTGATAAGTTCCTGTTTTGGTCGGCGTAAATTCCATAATAAGGGTTTCGCCCGCACTCAAATATTGAGGGTCGTCATAAAGCCCCGGAACCATTATCGTACTCATACATCCGGATCCGTTATCCTGCACATCGACTTCGAACCTTACGGGAGTTCCCTTTTTCACCTCGAAAGAACTTGGGACAATATCGTTTTCCGAAGTGTAAACGGTTTTTATAACCTGCTCGTCGCCGTTTGAAGTCGCGACCGTAGCAGTTTGGGTCGTTGTGGTAGAGCTTGCATTGTCGGTTAAATATCTTGATAGTCCGAATTGAACGTTCAAGTTATAAACAACAAAAAACAAAATCAAGATGCCGGCGGTTTTGAGGAATTTTTCCGCCAAATTTGTGGTTAACATTTTTGTACTGGTTATGCCGATAAATAAAAGAGGGATCATAGTGCCGAGAGCGAAAAACGCCATAATCAACCCACCCTTAACGGCGCTGCCCGACAAGATAGCCACTCCTTGAGATATTATTGTAAACCCGCAAGGCAGGAAGAAGGTCAGTGCGCCGGTTATAAAAGGCGTATATTTGCCTTCCGGCTTTGACTCGTCGGCTATGCGGTGAGTTATACTTTTTGGGAGAGCGATTTGAAATTTGGAAAAAGCCTTAACGCCAAGCATTTGCATTGCGAGGGCGAACATAATAGCGGAAACAATGAGTACCAGAATGGATGTGAAATCCTGAGTAATCTGGAGTTTTTTACCTATCAGTCCCAAAACCGCACCAAAAATTCCATAAGAAATAATCCTTCCTACATTAAACATGAAATGCGGTTCGGCCCTTTCGATAATCGAATTGCCGTGAGCATATCTCTCGTTCCATTGCTTGGATAGCGAAAGTATAAGGCCTCCGACGAGAGCGGCACAGGTTGATAATCCGGCGATAAGACCGAAAACAAAGAACGCACCGAGCGGACTTGAAGAATTGACAGTTATAAGACTCGTAAGTCCGAGATTATCAAGGCTAAGGAATAGAAATATTATAACGCCGGCCGCCATTGCAGGGCCGACAAGCGACGTCCAAAACCCTTCATCTGGCGCAAAAGGTTTCTCGGAAAAAGCGTATCCGAGCTCTTTGAATAAACGGTTTAGATGTTCGATATGTGGCTTGCCGTTTCTATATCCGACAACAACCTTACCAGTAGAAAGCGATGCGTCGGCGAACTCCACTCCGTCAATTGCGAGCAGTTGTTTCTCGATAATAACTTCGCAGGAAGCGCAATGCATGCCTTTAATATAGTATATTTGTTCTTTCATAAATTTATTTATTTGATAATTTGGTGACTTTTAAAATCTCATCAATCATATCCTGCTTCTTTTTCGGTGAAGCCGACTCCATTGCGCTCTTGAAACAGCTGTTCAAATGCCCTTCCATCAGAGATTGATGGGCGGACTTAAGGAGCCCGATTGCGGCAAGATTTTGCTGCATAATGTCTATGCAATACTCGCCGTTCTCGGCCATTTCAAGCACTTTACTTAGCGTTCCGAGAGCCTTTTTGAAGCTTATTACGGCCAAATCTCTTTTTGCGTGCATGAATGCTTTGGTTAGTAGTTTAATCCGTTAAGACCTATACCTAGGGTGTAGGTCTAATGGTAGTATACGCCAGTACGGTGGTGTAATCAAGTGTAATTTTTTGGCAGAGATGCATTATAATAACAACCTTAAAAAACATCATATGAAGCATGGCATGGTATGGGAAGACATCAAAGATCCGATGGAAATAGCAAGATACAGAACCTTGGATCTTGCTGCTCCGGCAAAAACCGGAAGGAAAGGGAGGCCTTTGCAATGGGAGCATCCGACAAGGAGAGAGGTCAATGAAAGGCTGAAGGCGGTTATGTCATTGTTGAATGAACGTTAACATAGGCTACCGACAATTCTGTTTTTCTCGCTCGAGCTTAATTTCATCTTCTCAACAACGCGCTTCAACATATTTATACTATGGTCATAAGTCTTACGATCAACAGGATATGGAGTCGCATCCTTTCCTCCATGCGCGAAGCTGTACCTCGCGGGATCTTCATAAGACGCTTTCGCTCCGTAAATAACTTCAGACACAAGGGATAAAGCCCGAATCGTCTTAGGTCCTACACCTTCGGTTGCAACAATCTCTTCGTAAGAACGAGGTTTCTTGTCGCACAATTTCCATAAGATTTTTTCAAGATATTTGCTTCGGGAAAAATTTTCCCCCACAACAGGATGCGAATGAAATTCAGTATCTTCGAGTTCGAGAAGCGTAAGCTGATCGCCGGCAGCGTACGCGGATACCGTTCTGGATAGCGAAGACGAGTGTTTGCGCAAAATTGTAATATCTTTCATCAAACTCACATAATTTCCATCGACCAACTGCAACGAAAGCGAACGATTATCGGCGCTCTTGCAAGCCGTTATATTTAGCACCGAGTTACCGATACCCTGTGACATAATCCCAGTATGGGGCTCTTGAATCAGATCGCGCGCATTTTCGGAGAACCAGTGGTATCTACGAGCTGTCCGAGCCTGCTTATTCATCCCTTGTTGCACGACAGCCCACGCGCCATTTCTGGAAAAAAAGAACGAATGGTGATAAAGCTGGAATCCATCCTGTATCAGAGAGCTATCAACTTTTGCGCTCATTCGCGAGTTATAAACAAGCCCTTTCGCTTGTTTGTCGGGAAGGCTCAATCTGCCGGCCCAAGACTCAATTTGATCGGGAGTCTTGAGAGAAGTTTTACCTTTTCCTCCGCAAATAAAAACACCAAGAGAACGCTCTTGTCCGCGTATCGCTTCCTTAAGCGCGGCGGTAAGAATAGTTGTAAGTCCGCTCGCATTCCAATCGAAAGCCAAAACAGTTCCGAGTGACTGGAACCAAACAGGGTCGGCAATTCTTTTTATAAATTCATCAGGCCCGTATTCCGCAACCAAAATTGCAACCATCTCACGTCCAAGCTTAACCATCCTATCAAAAAGCCACTTCGGACAAGTGCCGTAATCAAGCGTAAAAGTTGCGACCCCGCGATGCATAGAAGTGAGTTAAGACTCACCCATTGTAAGGCAGTTCAAGCACTTCCGCAAGTCCCGAATATAAATCAAGCGAACCGGCGAATTTCTCCCGTAAACTTAAAGGATCTCCGACAAGAACAATCAACAGCGGTCCGTTTGTTTTGAAATAATCTTTGCCAAGTCCGTGATCGCCCATCGCAATAGATTGCGCGATAGCGAGCTCGGTTTTTGCATAATCCCAATCGGGCGAAAACTTAACAGATAACAGAAAACCATCCGGCAATCCAAGTTTGGCAGGATTGAATCGTCCAGTTCCATCGACGTAAATAACTCTTGCATGATGCGCGTGAGAATCGCCGATTGCCTCGTGTTCGCAGCCGCTCGTCCATCCGATCTGCGTAACAGGTTTTTTCGCGCCTGCCAGCTGAGCCAAATGTTTCGCTGATTTTTCAGCCATCTCTTCTGGGGTGTTTTCAGGATGGTCTTTGCAATAAAGTCCGCAAGCTCCGCAAGATTCATGCTGGGTAAATTCCAATTCTGAAGGATCAATTCCATCTTCGCGAATATTTGCGATAAATTTTTCTCTTTGAGGATCTGTCATCAAAACCGCCGTGCCGGCCAGACCTATTACAGGCTTGTGACCGATACGGGCGCGTTCATCTATACAAACTATTCCGACAGGCTTCTCCATAAAAGCCGAAGCTAATTCTTCCGCGCCGAATTCGAGACGACGCAGTTTATCGTATTGAGGCTGCTGAGAGTCGGCGATTTGTATGTGTTGTTTTTGCATAAAAAAAGTTAAATTCAGACTGGGAATTTACACGGAAAGTATTTAAATTTCAACGCCTAATAACTGAACCATAAGCATAATTGCGCCTATAAACGCAGCAGAGTAAAAATATATCCAAGGCTTTTTTGTCTTGTAAAGCATGTAAATTACACCTGTAAAAACCATTCCTCCAACAGAGTAAACGGCATAAGGCCACTGATAAAGAAACATTCCCATCGTTACAAAAATCGCCGCCAAAGGCACAATCATGAATATTGCTTTATAAATTGCCGCAAGCTTGGATCGAAAAACAAAAAATGTAATTACGAGAATTATAACAAGGTAAGATATATGCATTAAAGGTGGGAACCAATAAATTTTCATATCCGGCCCGAGAGGTATGAAAAATCCGACGCAAGTTCTGACGACAGATTGATATAAGGCATCAAGTAAAAAAGCCACATTCAGCAAAATCATGCCGAAAACCGGAACTGCAATCAGGGAAGCGATAATTTTTAAGACATTTTTTTTCAACACGAAAATACTAGAATATTAACTGATAAATTGCCAACATAATTGCAGCATCTGCGGCAAAATGAGCGAAAAAACTGCCAAAAACACTCCCTGTTTTCTTATAAAGCGCGCAAAAGATAAGCCCTGCGCCAAATATCGCAATGCCAAAAATACCGGTAATAAACGGATTAAAAACCTGCGATAGAATTACGAAATGATGAGCTGAAAAAGCGGCGCTACCGATTACCGCAGCGGCATAAACATTCAGTTTGGAATTGAGTCCTCGGAAAACAAACCATCTCCAGAAATATTCTTCAAACAGTGCGTTAAATGTACATATCGCAAGGCTGAAAACGAAAAAATAATCAAGCAGTCCGTATCCGGCAAGTCTCGATTTTACAATTTCTGTACTCGGCTCTAGCAAATCTGCTAAAAAAACATTGGCAATCAACAGAAATCCAAAAATAAAAATACCGACAACTATAGGGAAAAAGAATGATTTAACTTTCTGAAATACGGGCATATAAGAACGCCCAAGATAAAACACAACAAATAAAGGCCAGACGATCATTACAATTTTCGTAGCCGTATAAATCAACGCGGATATTGCGCTGTCTTGCGCGATAACGAAATAAAAAATACTGGCTGCGAACTGAAAAAACAGAGCAGGTACGACGCCTAGATAGAAGAATTTATCGAGAGAAAGTTTCATGATTGGAGATTGCATACGCAATCGACTTAATAGTATTGCGTAAGGAATGCTTCGCGTCCTTACGCTTCTGGTCGGGGTGAGAGGACTTGAACCTCCGGCCTCAGCGACCCGAACGCTGCGCGCTAGCCAACTGCGCTACACCCCGTTTTGCGAATATTATGCCATTCGCCAATTTTTAAGCAATCTGCTTTAGGTTATCTGCAACTTGAAAACAAGGAGGTGAGGGCTAACGCAAAAACACACAGAATTAGTGGCTTCCATTACTTTCAAGTATGCCATACAATGGGAGTAAGGTAATAGGTTCGAAAATATATTTATGAAAAAAACAATTCTGATCGTTCTGATGATATCGGCAATCATTTTTTCAATTTTCTTTTTTGTTGTGATGCCTGAGACGACGCGTTGTAAATGGATTCATTCTTCTTCCGATTATTCCGAAGTAAGCTGGGAGTATATTGATTTCCACCTGCCAAGTTGCTGGGAGTACGAAGAGACGACCACTGGGGAATTAAATGCCTATATTAACCATGGTCAGTATTATCGCGAAGGGCTTTCATTTTTCTTGTCGGGCATTGAAGACCTTGAAGATAATAAGTGGGATTTGATTCCTATCGGCGGTCGTAACTATGAAGTAGCGGTTGAATTCGGGACTGGGCTTAACGGAAGTGAAGGCGAAATGTTTTACTATTATAGGCCAGTTGATTTAGAGAAGCCTTTCGCGATTTATACCGGAAGCAATTCTTATGAGTTCAATGTTCAAAACAATTCTGACTTCGAAATAATTTTCTCTTCCATTGAGTTTAATTCGGAGGGAATTGATGAACAGATAAGTGAACCGATTATTTCGCTTAGCGATGAAATTGACGAGCAGGTCGACGAGTCAGTCCTTACACTTGCCGACATTTTCGATCGTTTGCCGAATGAGTATTGTGACGATTTTATGCGCGATCCGGTCTTGGTTTATGATGAGGAAAATTATTACATGAAGGTTGGGACTGATACTTCCGTCGAAGGTCAGTCGTACCCTTCGTATGATTATTGCGAATTTACTATTTTCAAAAATACATCAGGCGGAAATGATGTATATGGCGTTTCCAAGGCGACCGTGACACCAATGCTGGTTTTCGGAGATCTTGAATTTTTGGAATATAGCGATGGCGAATGGACGCCAATTACAGAAAAGGTATTTGCCAATGTTGATATGGATATTTTACTTGCGAATGCGAAAGCGTCTATCGAAACGAATGCCCCAGAGCTTATAAGTGAAGGCGTTGAGGGGAATTACTCAGTGGAATTGCCTCGTTATGACACAGTAATTAACTTCATTCAGTATAATACCAATGAGATTATTTATGCATTGAAATGGGATGGCTCATGGTTTGTGCCCGTGGTCACTTCGCAGTAGTGAGTTTTTAGGTTCGCGTCAGCGACCCGAACGCTGCGCGCTAGCCAACTGCGCTACACCCCGAAAACGGTGATATTATGTCACACGCGCATTTTTAAGCAAAAAATTTCGCACTTCCCCTCTGCTGTCTGTGTCTTGTGTCTTGCTCCTTACCCATCACATTCCCAACATCACCGCCGCCATCCAAGGGAAGGCAACAGTAACATCGCTCTGGATTATTTGGTAATAGCTTGAAGTGGAGAGTTTATCCCAAGTGATTTTTTCTTTGCCTCCTGCTCCGGAATAAGATCCGTAAGACATAGGCGAAGATCCGATTTCGACGAATCCTGCCCAGTCTCGAACCTTGCTGCATCCGAGGTCGTGCTTGAGAGAAGGCACTACGCAAATTGGGAAGTCTGCGGAAATTCCACCACCCAATTGCAAGAATGCAATAGGATGCTTTTTGGAAGCCTCCATATACCAGTCATACAAGAATGTGAAATAATCCAAACCTGTTTTCATAATCCTAGGCTCGAGAACCGTAGATTTATCCGCGCGGTATTTGCCGGAATAGGTATAACTTGCGAAAATATTTCCCATCGTGGAATCCTCGAATCCGGGAATTACGATAGGAATATTTTTCTTATAAGCCGCATAAGTCCAACAATCTTCCGGATTTGCCATCGGATCAGGCTTGATTAATCCTTTTGCAAATAATTTCCTGAAATATTCGTGAGGGAAATAGCTTTCACCTTTTTTCTCCGCCTCTTTCCACATCTTAAGCAAATGCGGTTCCATAATTCTTACACTCTCGTCTTCCGGCAAAAAAGTATCTGTAATTCGCCTAAGTCCGGCATCTCGCAATTCAGCCTCTTGTTCAGGAGTAAGCTCAGTATAACGAGGTATGTAAGCGTAATGTGAATGGGCAACATATCTGTAATAAGACTCTTCGTGGTTCGCACCTGTTGCGGAAATCAAATGGACTTTATCTTGTCTGATAAGTTCCGCCAGCATGACTCCGACTTGAAAAGAGCTGAGTGCGCCGGCGAGGGTAACGACTAATTTGCCTCCGTTGTCGAGATGGTTTTTGAGCCACATCGCAGCTTGATAAGTCGCGCCCCCGTTGCAATGATTAAGGGTTTTTTCCGCGAACGCCGAGACGGGAGTTTTGCTTTTTGTGACATATGAGCTGAGCGTGCCTTTTGACGTGACGCCCGCGCCACCGCCTTGGCTGGCGATTATTAATTTTTTTAGATTTGGTGAAAGTTTGCTGAATTTTGCTTTTTGCATGTTGAAAAATTTAAATTAACCTGCGCGCATTATAGATTAAGGAGATTTTTAGCACAAATTCGCCGTGGCGCAATTCGGGAAGGGTGAGCGCGCAATCACTTGCGAAAAAGTCTAGTCGGAATGGTTGATTTCTCCTGTTGGTGCGATATATTAGTCGTACTATTTGATAATTCGAGTTTATGGAAAAACTGCATGAGGAATTTGTTCGTTATGGATCGAACGCGAAGCACTGGTTGAGGCAGTGTGCACTCTTGCTGCCCGAGATCGCTCGCCAAGAGATTTGGCGTGCAAAAGGTTTCGGAAGTATTTATGAATATGCGGCCAAGTTGGCTGGAATGAGCAAGTCGCAAGTTGATACGGCGTTGTGGGTTATGAATAAGATTGATGATAAACCTGAATTGAAAAAAGTAATTGAAGAGAAAGGTGTAAATATTGTCCGTCCAATCGCAAATTTGGCGACAAAAGAAACGGCGAGCTTCTGGGCCGAAAAAGCATCCGAAATGAGCAAACACGAGCTTGAAACTTACGCAAAAGATTACCGCCAACAGATTTGCCCCGGGGCGAAAACCACAGAAACCATAGAAATGTCTCTCGACCCCGCGGTCGCCGACCAACTCAAAAAGATGAAAGGAGACCGCGACTGGAATACATTCATGAAAGAACTTATGGATGGGCAGACCAAGCCCGAACCTGCACAAACGAAACAAGTCCCGACCCGCATAAAAAACGCCGTACGAGCAAGAACGAATGGAATCTGTTCATATCCGGGATGTCACAAACCGGCCGAAGAACTCCACCATGCCAACAGACAAGCTATCAACCCAACCCATGATCCGAACCATATACATGCGCTCTGCAAATCACATCACCATCTTGCTCACCACAGTCTTATCGCCAACGAAAACAAGCAACCTCGCGAATGGCGCTTACTAAAACACCCAGACAAATTTGACCCAAAATACCAAGTCGACCAGAAATTCAGACGACACGTCCACGCAAGTCATACTCCGTAGCTCCGGTTATTTTCACTAGCGAAAATTCTCCCACCTTTCCTCCGTCAACGCGAATCTCCCCATCGACTTCCGGTGCAAATCTCTCGGACCTGCCACTTCCGGTGGAGTCCATCAGGACGCGTACGGTTTTGCCGATCATCGCACGATTTTTCTCACGTGAAATCTTCTGCTGAACCGCCATAACCTCATCGCGCCTAGCCTTCTTAACGCGCGAACTAATCTGCCCCTTCATGCCATAAGCCGGCGTTCCTTTTTCTCTCGAATACTCAAAAACGCCAACATGATCGAACTCGATTTTTTGCACAAAATCAATCAAATTCTCAAACGCTTCCTCGCTTTCACCGGGAAATCCTACAATGAAACTCGTGCGCAAAGTAATGTCAGGCACCATCTTGCGTATAAGTGCGATTTTTTCAAGAGTTTTCTTCAAGTCATAAGGCCTTTTCATCTCTTTCAAAATACCGCTGTCGCCATGTTGGAGCGGCACATCAAGATATTTGCAAATCTTATCGCTCGAAGCAATTACGCTCAACAATTCACGATCAATTCTTTCCGGATAAACATACAAAACGCGAATCCAAAAATCACCGGGAATTTCAATCAACCGCTTCAACAATTCCGGCAATTTCCCCCCGTCATAGAATCCGCAATCTTGAGCGACAAGAATAATCTCCTTCACTCCTCGCTTCAAAACGCTTCGCGCCTCTTCCAAGATATCTTCCATCGGCCGACTTCTGTAACGACCTTTGAGGTATGGAATCAGGCAGTAACTGCAAATAACTGCGGATATTTTTTGAAATCCTCACTTGTAAATTTACCTGCCAAACACCCCAACACCACAACCTTCTTATCGGAAAGTTCTCGCAAATTGGCAAAAACTTCATCACGCGCACTTTTCAGAAATCCACAGGTGTTAAGAAGCACGATGTCGGCATCTTCGACTTCCGTTAATACCGCATCTTTCAATTCGGCAACAACACCTTCGAGATCCGCAAAGTTTTTCGCACAACCGAGAGAGATAAGGCCGAGTTGGGGAGGGGAAACAGTCATAATCAAATTCTTTAGATGCGCAGATTATAAAGATATTGTGCAAAAACTTAAATCTATTATAATAAATGACTATGATTCAAGCACCACAAATTCAGGAATACTTCCAGCAGTACGCCGACAAGTATCCGAGATGGGCGAGAGTTGGTGTGCGTGAAGGCGATATCATTCATCTTAATTGGCATGCAAATGGTATGAAGCTCCGAGTAGATGATGTGAATTTGGATGAAAAATTTTGGCCACAAGAAGAGGGTCTCGATCCACAAGAAGCTTTTGATCGTTTCCTAATGAATCTCTCCAGAGGCCTAGGACCAAGAGGAATGGACACCGAGCTTTTTCCGCCGAAATCCGGATCTGAACCGGAGCAAATTCAGCCTCTTTCAATGGCCGTTGATCGTAGAAAAGGGGAATGCGTGGAAAAGGCCGTAATCGCGATTATGCTAACGCAAAGATGGTATATGTCTATGGCAATTACAGGTTTGCTCGGGCACGATAGACGAAGGCAAAAATGGAATCACGCATGGAGCTTGCTATTCCCTCAACAAGGTAGCCCGCATCTTCTGGATATAGAAAATCCGGTTATTGTAACAAGAGACGGCGTAAGACAAGAAGTCCCGTATCTTGTGCCGGTAACAGCTTATGATGAAGACGCCAGACGTTTTGTCATTCCTGACAGATGGCGAGAAGGTAAGATATTTGAAACTTACGATACGGCGATTTACGATGGGCAAAACCCCACTCGTCGATTTTCAATGATGGATATGTTTTAATCTTCGTCTCTCAACTTCTCTGATGGCGGCATCGGCATTAATGCTTGCCATGGCCTCTTTCCCGATAAGTAGAGCCAAAAAACTTGTTTCACGGAAGTGCATAACATTTAAAATCAATTCATTCTGAAGAAATTCTTAATCCTCGCAGGCCAAGTTGCGCGAGGCCATTGGCTTCTGCGTTCAAACTCATCGGCCAATTGACGATGATTTCTTGGAGCCGATTCTACAAGTCCGAATCTTTTTAACTCCCAACCTCTCATTTCAACATCATCCAGATAGTTTTGCCTATCAAGGAAAGCACGCGAGGCTTTATTTAATGCAACTTCGACATAAGGATCATCAACATTCATATATAAAAAATTGACAAGCTGCCTCCTGAAGAAATCCCTTGGAGCAACAAGACCAACAACATCTCCATGTTTATTACATTGAAAATGCTGATGTGGAACAACAACACTATGCCGTAAGGCTACTCTTCTTTTACCTGCAAGAAAGATATCCGCTCCGGCACTACCTGCCACAGGGCCTGCAATTGCAGTAGACTCTATGCCGAAATCACCACGAAGACGTTTTATCAAATCAATAACCTCTTCGGAATATCTTACAACCCCTCCTGATGTATTTATAAGAACCGTGCTCGTTGCGTCAGGATCGACATCTCTTAAGCAATGAGGGCGAAGGCACTGTGGAGGAGACAAAGTATCTCGTCTATCAACATAACAAAGAGGTTTATTATATCTTGCTATAGGGCGCCTTGCACTATGGTTACAATACTTTGAGAAGCCGAACATTCCATGCGATTTATAAAAAAGGCAGAAATAGTATCACAAAAGCCATCCTCGTCAATATACGCGGTCTAAAAAGACCCCAGTTTTTACATATATCCGTTAAGCAAAGTCGAAAAATCAGTTCGCAAAAGCAAACAATAGGCATTTTCTCCCCGGGGAGAAAACATCAGATTCAGATTGACTTGTGGTCGGGGTGAAAGGATTCGAACCTTCGACCTCCTGGTCCCAAACCAGGCGCGCTAGCCAGCTACGCTACACCCCGACATCGAAAAAGCTCGCCAAGTATAGGGAATGAGGGGGAGGAAGTCAATTTAAGCTGTAGTTGCAGCTTGAGTTGCGAATATATTTCTGCCTTGTGCAAGAGTTGTGATTTTAGCCTTAAGATCTGAAATTTTTTCATCAAGAAATTTAGAATAATCGCCATAATCATAACCTTGATAATAGCCGGAACCTTCCGCTTGGACGGTTGCTCTTACGTTTTCGACGGCGGGCTTGGTTGATTCATATACATAAAGAAGCTTGGCAAGATCTTGAACTTCTTGACGGTTTGATTCAGGGACATTGGATTGCCAATCGGAGGATAGGATGGAATCAACGACATTATTATCTACGCTGTCAGTGTTATTCATTAGTTCACCATCTCGATTTATCATAAGACCATCAGGCCTATAACCGCTTGGAGTTTCTACTCTATGAAAACGAACAGATAACTCTTTATCAGTACCTGCCTCCAAGGTCGTTTCGCTAAGATCTATAAAAGTTTCCCCAGCAGGAGTCGACTCCAATACAACATCTCCTAATACAGATTCGGGTTTCTTGGGAGCTGTGGGGTCTGCTTCTTTTGTTTTTCCTTCGTCTTCAAAAACAAAATCACCTTCTTCATCAGATGCATCGAAAGTATTTTCTGACGGGATGTCTAGATTTAAAGTACTAACAGAGGGGGCAGCTATTTCAGTTGCCAATGGCTGTTCTTCAGGAGCAACAGTATCAAGAGGAAGAGTAGGAGCACTTTCAGTTCGCTCTAGAGACACACTCGTAGATTCAGCGTGGTCAGTAGCTGATGTAGTATTATCATCGGCACTACCATCTGTTACTGCAACGTCTTCGCGTGCAACAGATTGTTCAGCAGCCACGGGCCTTGCGGATTCTTGTATTGGCACTTCTGTCGGTTGTACAGGAACTATAGGTTCAGGATTGGCAGGTTCGCTGATTTGCTCATCGTCCTCTTCTTCCAGTGAAAATGTTTCAATTGCTTTGGCCATTTCAACTTGGTCAGCTTCATTTCTTGTCAGAACAGCTTGTCGTTCAGCGGTAACGACAGGAGGTGCTACATCAACAGCTTTAGGTGGACTTTCTTCTTCCGGTTCATCAGGAGCCGTATAGTCCTCTTCCAATCTTGCAGGAGGTGTCTCTCCATCCTCAGGTAAAGAAGCTTCCGGCAAACTATCAAACGCTGCCTGAGCCTGCTCTTGTGGAGTAATCCTCTCTACCAACCCAGCTGCAATACCGAACTCTCCAGACGGTATCACTGAGGCTCCTCGCGGAGCCTGTCTAACGGCTACAACTTCATCACCATCGTGATCGAGTTGTAGCAAATATTCGGCCGGATTACCAAAATCGGCCTTGATTTTGGCAGCCACTTCTTCGGCATTTTTACCTTCATAATCAGGATATCTGAGAGGATCATAATCCTTTCCCTTTTTATCCATAGCCTTCTGCCTCTTCCCAAGTTCGCCAGCCTCTTTATCATTGATGAAACTGATTCGGCTTACGATATCATTTTTTTCTCTTCGCTGTTCTTTCAGCCCTTTTCGCACATCTTTATTATCCGTAAGTTTCTGCATGGCGATATTTACCAGCTCTTCCCAGTTATCCATAGGACCGATATCTCTGAATGAAAATTTAACAGGCTCGGCGGCATCAAATCCTTTAACTTCAAGTTTGAAATGACCGCTTATATATTTGGAATTACCTGATCCTTTGAAATCTATTTTGGCGCCGGAAACTTGTGCGTCGTCAAAACGATCGGTAAGCGTTGAGTTCGCATCAGAGAAATGCTGCGAGAACATAGAAGCCTCTCTTCCGTTCGGAGGTCCGTACTTTAAACCATCTCTTTGCATTTTCTCAAACTCGCGGATCGCCCAATCTGCGGAAGCTTGTGAAAATTGTCTTTCGATTACATTGACTTGTCTTGCGACATCCTGCAGTTTTTCAGTATCTTCAGGGGAAGATTCGGCTTGTTTTAGCATATTAGCTACAGCAGCCAACGAACCGTTAACAGTTTCGCGCGAAACTGTAGCGACATGAATTAAGAACTTCGGGACATTGGCAAAACGCGGATCGTTAGGATTAATTTCCGGCAACTTCGCAACTCCGACAGCCAAATCCTGAAGTGTCCTCTCGTACTCCTCCAAACTCTTCAACTCCTCTCCCGCTTCAGCCCCTCTTTCGCTACCGTCGCTCTCAGTTCCATTCGAGCCTTCTTCGCGCGTATATCCGCTCGGATAGAGAATGTCTTCGACTTTTTTGACATCATTTATATGTTTTCGGAGAGGAACATGAACTTCCGACTTGGGCGGATCTCCGAACATTATATTTGAAATTTTTACGCTGATTTTTCCATCTTGGGCAACGCTGATTTCAAGCGCTCTCTGTCTTCTCACTCCGCCAAACGGAGCCGGTTTCGCAGGAGATAAAAATCTGACTTCATTCGCAGTAGAAGTTCCACCTTTTTCAGGAAGCTTAATTTCAGGATATTTTTTCTTAAAAGCCGCTTCATCGGTAAATTCTTGTTTCAAAACAGCATTTTCATAATTCATAACTAAATATGCTTCACCGGATGCATCATTCTGTTCCAAACGAGAAGCGATTTGGTATCCGCTTGCATCGGAAATTCCATACTCGGTCATTTTTTCCGGACCGAGAACTTTGCCACCATCGAGAGTAACAGGTCCATTCTTATTACCCAGCAGTCCTTCGGCAAATCTGCGAGATTCTTCGGGAACTGAAGCGTCAAGCTTTGATAAAGCTTCTTGTACATTCATTTTGGCGGTCTCATAGCCGGTTCCGGCAATAGTAGCAGCCTTCTCTGCAAAAGATTTTTCGAGAGCAGCCAACTCGGTATTCAAAATCTCCGGATTAACATCGGCACCAGCTCCTTCTGCATATTCACCGACACTCTTAAATCCATCGACTAGAGCTGTTAATTCAGCTGTGTTTTTGCTTGGATAAACCTCTTTGAAATCCGTTATGAATTTCTCGAATTCGGCAACTTTGCCGTTTGCGCTATCATAAGCGGCCTTATCTTTTTCACGAGCATCTTTTAATTTAGCCAAATCGGCATCAACTTTTTCAGTATCAACACCGGCTTTGCCGGCGACATCTTCTTTTATTCCGGCTTGAAGCTCAGTCGCATTGCCTCCTGCAGTCAAATCGAGAACCTCTGTAACAAGTTTCGCATCTAAATCCGCAAGCTGTTGTTCGGTCGCACCTGTTAGTGCCGCCGATTCCGTTTCGAATCTCCCAACCAGCCCATCCAATTGAGGTTTCAACTGGTCGTAAAGCTGATTAACAGCCTGATCATTTGAGGTATTCGTATCAACACCTTGTTCGTTAAGTCCATAGAGTTTATGCAAATCTTCAAGCATAGTCTTGGCTCCATCAACTTTCGCAGCGAATACCGTTTTTTTCGCTTCTAGCAAGTCGGGCTTACTCTCCTCTTCGACAGGAGCAACATCGGTTTCCGGAGCCGCAGGCGCCTCGGCGCCATCCGGAGGACTCATCCACACAGCCCTTCTCTCTTTCCAGAAATCCCTGCTTGTATCAATGAATTTCAACATTTAAATTCCTTTTAATAAATCTTCGGCGGCCTTGTCTTCGCCGGTATGAACGACCTCCTCGGCCTGTTTAATACCTTGCCTTAGAGGGCCTTTTTTGAATGCATCAACTTCTTTCAAATGCGCCTCGATAAGTTCGAGCATCTTAGTGTCATGCTCGTCTATGATAGCCTTTTTTTTGGCTTCCCCTTGCGACAAAACGGCGATCACCTTTTCTTGTCCGGAAGCGTCCAAGCGCGCGCAAGCATCAAGAATTTTTTTCTTGCTCTCGTCTTTGATACAAGTAAATGCCTGAATTTGCGCCACGAAATCCGCCATTTATGAATTTTTATATCTATAAATTATATCATAAAAAGCCTCAGTTCTCAAGGCATTAAGGGCAGGAATCACATATTCTTGCAATCAGTGTGAAATACGATCGGCCTCTTCAAGTACTCCGCGAACAGCACCGACGATCGAACCGGCGACAAGTCCTTGCATGGCACCGATTCCGGCACCTAACTGCCTGCTAACCAAACTTAGGCGATCCGCATGCATCGGTAACAAGCCTACAATCATGTCAAAAGAAGCATGAACTCTTGCGGCAAATCCATCTCTCATAACATCAACCAAGAGTTCATGAGAGATACCTTCGGCAGCCTGTGCGCCAATAATAAGCCCGGCTATCGTACCGACCATTACGCCGATCTGAGCATCTTCATTTATAGCAGTTCTCAGGCGCGAAATCTCAGGTGACATATTTTTCTGTTATTAACTTTTGGAGAAGTTCAAAAAGGCAATAAGTAAAACAGAAACAGGTTGTTAGGGCAAGGCTAGTACAAAAACGCTTTACGCAAAAGCCCGATTTGCCCTAAGCTTACCGTGATGAAACTCACATATCTAAAAGCCATCGGTACGCCCATAATAAGCGAACAAGCGGAAGAGCCTGTGGCACTTTTGAAAGACGTGATTATCAATCCGGAAACAGGAACGGTTTTGGCACTGGGGATTTTTTTATCAAAAAAAATCATACCGGCCATAGATATACGCGAGTGGACGGCGGAATCTATTTGTATAGCAGATGAGAATGCGATAACGGATCGTGAAGACTTGATCAAACTGTCAAAATTCAACCCAAAAAGCACACATATTTTCGGCCATGAGGTTTATAAAGAAGACGGAAAATTTATAGGATTCGTCGAAGATTTCGTTTTTGATACGGAAGTCGGGCAATTAACGGAAATTTATGCGGTTAAGAAATTTCTTTTCATAAGTCTCGAAAAAAGAATTTTCTCTTTTAAGGATATCGTAAAAATAGAAGGAACCAAGATAATCGTTAAAAACGACACAAAAGAAGAAAAGGATTTGATCAAAGAGTTCTTGAATTTGCGTGGAAAAATAAAAACACCGGTCAGAACAGGTTGTCCGGCGCATTGCGAGTCAAAAGACTGATTTTCGGACCGGTCCGGAACGGATTTCTCACCGATCCTTCAATAGGGATTCTCTCAATCTCCTACGAAATAAGTCACCAATCGCTTGCGCGATGGATTCCTTATTTCTTGAAGATTGTCGTCCGCTCCATGAAGCCTCACGGAGTTCGGCTTCACTCCGCTACCGAACGAGAATCTCGCTACTTACTTAAAAGGCCCCCTTCCGGGGGCCTTTTGTTTTTGTTTTTACGCTAAAGTTTTTTAGCGGGTGGCCTAATTAACTCACAGTTTCGTCTCCTGTTCCGGCACCTGAGATTACAGTATTTACTATAGCGAAAGACAAGAAGATGATTACGATACCAATGATTGCGTACATCAAGATTTTCTTTGCCTTGCCTGTCTTCTCTTCTTCACCTGCAGAAGTTACATACAAGATACCTCCGTAGATAACCATTGCCACAGCGATAAAACCAAGGAAGCCAAGGAACCAGTTCAATATGGTCATAGCCAGACCTTTTGCGCTTGTAGCTCCGCCTGTTGCAGCAGAGATGTTACCAGGGTTGTCGCTTATGTCGATAAGCGCAGCGTGAGCACCGGGGACACCGACGAAATTCCAGAGGACGACCAGTACGGTCAAGATTCCTCCGAAAACAAGAATGTCCTTGAGCAACTCGCGATTGAACGATGTTGTTTTCATAGGGGAAATGTTAAAAATTTACATTAATCTCTAATCCACAAATTACTGTTAATGAAGGATGTTTTCAACCTGAAATGACCCCAAAACCCATTGACACGAAATGGAAATAATTCAGGGCTCTGGGTGCGTCAAAAAATATGCACAAGTGCTCGTGGCGAACTCGAGGCTTATACTAGCCAACGATTTGAACTTCGGGTTCAAGATCCACGTCGAATTTTTCTTTTACGGCGTCTTGAGCCATTTTGGCCAATGCGAGTATATCGGAGGCTTTCGCCGAGCCGAGATTCAAAATGAAATTCGCATGTTTCTCACTTATTTGTGCTCCGCCAAAGGTTTTGCCCTTAAGTCCGCACTTCTCAATCAACTCTCCGGCAGAAGCTCCGTTAGGGTTTTTGAAAAAAGATCCGGCAGACAATCCCCATGGTTGTTTTTCTTTGCGCAAAGCCAGAACTTCTTTCATTCGTTTTTGATCGCATCCTTTATGAATCGAGAAAACTGCTTTTAATAAGACCTCATGAGTATCTTTCAGCCGAGAATACCTATAAGAGAAATTAAAATAATCCTTGCCAACTTTTTGTACGCGTCCGGCTTTCAATATCCATGCGGCGCGCAAAACGGAAGAGATTTCTTTTCCGAAACATCCCGCATTTCCGCGAACGGCACCACCTACGGAACCGGGAATTGAAATAAATTCTTCGATACCACCGAGGTCATTTTCGCCGGCGATTTTGGCAACTTGCATAAGCTTCGCTCCGGCCTCGGCGGTAATCTGTGTTTTGCCGACTTTGATTTCAGAAGCGGTAATTTTTATTACCAATCCGTCAAAACCTTTATCCGGAAAAATCACATTCGAGCCGCCACCAAGAACAAAAAACGGCAATTTATTATGGTATGCCCATCTTATAAGATCAGGGATCTCTTTCGTATTGCCACACTCATAAAAATATTTAGCCTCTCCGCCTACGCGAAAAGTGGAGTGTTTGGATAGCGATTCGGATTTTTTGATCTTATCTGGCTGGAACATTTATTAGATTTAATTTATGACCTGTGGCTTGAAAAAATTTACTCATACCTTCATTCGAAATTACAAGGGTTACGGTATTTACAAGCGGATGGCATTGAAAAGATTGCCCCCAAAGTTTTTCGTCTATAAAAACCTGCACAGACTTGTCGATATCATTTGCAAGTCCGAGTAAAGAAACGGATCCCGGCTCAACGCCGAGATGTTTCTGCAGACGTTCCGGAGATGCAAAACTCAATTTATCGACACCAAGAACGGTTTTAAGAGCTTTCAAATCCACACTTTTCTCATATCCTACTGCAACAAAAAAATGGGTCTTACCATCTTTATCGCGCAGAAAAAGATTTTTTATCGGTGTGCCCGGCATTTTCGGACACAGTCTTTCCGCTTCCTCGCAAGTGTAAACGGCCGGATGATCGAACTTGTCGTAAGAGATGCCGTGGTCGGCAAGAAATTTATATATATCCATTTGGGTAAATAATTACAGGCGGATTATACCATGTAAAATCAAATCATTGATCAAATGTTTGACAATGGGAGGTGATTTTCATATCATTTCCCCGCTTTAGATTCAGTTTCAGTTATGTGTGCCACCTTAGCTCAGTGGTAGAGCAACCGCCTTGTAAGCGGTGGGTCGTCGGTTCGACTCCGACAGGTGGCTCCAGAAAGAGGGCAGAAAGCAGATATAAGATTTGAGAGCCGAATAATAATTTGCCTCATCCAGCTTTTCCGCTATAATCCTCCTTGCTTTTTTGAAAAACGGGCAGGTACCGAAGTGGTCAACCGGGACAGACTGTAAATCTGTTGGCTTATGTCTTCGAAGGTTCGAATCCTTCCCTGCCCACCATCAAAAAAATGATCCGCCAAAGGCGAGAGCTGTTTTTTTGATATGGACAGGTAGGATCGAACTAGGTTCGGGCGCCGAGGATAGCGAGAGTCGCGACCAATTCTTATTGGGCATGACCGAGCGACGCAGGCGCATAGCCCCACAAGGGGCGCCCCATCCTTCCCTGCCCACCACAGCTCAAGAAAGCGGTGGGATTTTTTGGTCGCACGCACGTAGGCCTTGACAAAACCGCAACAAGGATTAAAATAGCAGTCCTTTTATTAATTAAAAATTATAATTATGAGTCCAGATGAATTTACAGAAGAAGATATGCCGGCAGTAGAAGGCGCAGAAGATGATCAGAAATTGGGTCATGCTGAAAAAGCACCTGTCCCAAATAGGGCAAAATTAGCAGCACTTAGAGGGGTATACGGAGATAGAATGGCTGAAGAAATGAGAATTCGTGTTGTCAGTGGAAATATGTCTAGCAAGACTTTGACATTGCTAAGAATGGGCACTCGCGCTGGGAGAAGGGGTGCTGCTGGAAACAGGCGTATTTTGGCAAAAGAAGGCTTGAAGGATTAGTATTTTCCTCTGCTTTCTACTTTCTACAGTTCTATTTCTGTGCTATAATTAACAGATAAAACTGTATTTTTCTCAAACAAAAATGACGGAAAAGCCAGAATCGCAAAACAAGGAGCCGGCGGACGCAAAAAAAGAAGAACCGGCATTGCCTGAGCAATCCGCTCCTGCAGATAAGACCGCAGAGGCGACAACCGTAAACGATCAGGCGGAGACAGAGGCGCTTGCTTGCACCAGAAAAGAAATGGCGGAACTTTTGGCGAGTAAGGATCAGGAGCAAGATCGGGAAAATGTAAAAAATTATATTAATACGTTAGAAGGAGTGGAAAAAGTTGAAGATCTGCGAACTCTTTCACTCGAGCAGCTGTTCAAACTGGAAGAGAAATATGAAGGTGTTTTATTTTACGCATTTACAGACTTCATGGACGGTGGCGCAAAATTGGATTTTCCAAGATGGCAAGAGTCGTATAAAAGCCCGCGCGAAGGAGATAAATTTCAAATAAATTTCTTAGGGAATCAAGCGGCCTATAACGAACTTGGTGCAGGCGATATTTTGCCTCCGTCGATAAGACAAATAACGGTTTGGGAAAAAGGCGATTCCAACAGGGCGAGAACGAGCGATAGAAGGATAGGTCTTAAGGGTAAAAATGATGGTAGTGTAAATGGATTTTTTGATACAAAAGGATATATATCAATTTTTACCGGAGACGTAATGATTATAGGAGCTCCGCAGAAAGAGTTTGATGAAAAATACAGAACGGCGGATGGGAAGCTCGATTACACGAAATATAACGCGGATGAAAGTGGTAAAGATACCGAGTTCATAAAAACGAAATTGGAAAAAGGGGCTATAACAAAAAAACAACCTTCGTCGGAAGAAATAGATGATCTTATGAAAGGAATAGAGGCGGAAGGCAAAGGCCAAAAAGTTGTTGATGCGGTGACTGCGGCATTGAAAGAAGGAATGCGCGGCGATCACTGCTGGGATTGGGTTAACAAGGTTTACAAGAAGGCCGGCGCTCAAAATCAAAGGATTTATCAGGATTTGAGTTATCCGGGAAAAGATTGCGGAGATCGCCATGCTTCGGAATCGCTTATGAGCAAATTGCGCCCGGGGGATTGGCTTTATATCAACAATAAAAACAAATATGACGAGAACGGATGCCATAGCGGTATTTTCTTGGGTTGGATAAATGAAGATCGACAAATAGCCAGAATGGCAAGTTGCCCGGGAGCGGGGAAAAAAGGTCACGTTACAAGAGAAAATCTTAAGCAAAAACCTGTCACGTATATTTCTAAGCCGTTCTAAAAGAGGAATGCCGAATATCGAATTGCGAATACCGGAAGATAAAGGTTAAAATACTCCTTGCGATTTAAGTTTTTCACATATGCCGAATTTCATAGTTGAAGGACAACATAAACTGAAAGGCGAGGTGCGCATAAGCGGATCGAAAAATGCGGCTCTGCCGATAATGGCGGCGTGCTTGCTTACAAACGAGCCGTGCGTCCTTACGAACGTGCCGGACATTTCAGATGTTCACACCATGCTTGAGATTATCGGTGAACTTGGCGTGAAGACGGCTTTTAAGAACGGAGAGGTTTTTATAGAGGCGAAAAAAATAAGCACTTCAAAAGTAACAAACTCTCAGGTTAAAAAATTACGCGCATCTATATTGGTAATGGGTCCGATGCTCGGGCGCGTCGGTGAAATTGAAATGGATTTTCCGGGTGGCTGCGTGCTTGGCAAGAGATCGGTTCACGCGCATACCCACGCGCTTACAGATTTGGGCGCGGAAGTGATTGATGATAAGAATAAATTGCACTTCAAGGCCGAGAAATTGATCGGTACGAAAATAATAATGGCGGAAGCCAGCGTTACGGCTACGGAAAACGCGATAATGGCCGCGGTTTTGGCCGAAGGTGTGACGGAAATAAGATGGGCGGCGATGGAACCGCATGTGCAGGATCTGTGTAATTTTTTGAATAAAATCGGAGCTGACATAAGTGGAATCGGATCGCATGTGTTGAAAATAAAAGGTGTGAAAAACTTGCAAGGCGGCGAATATAAAATCACATCGGACTATCTTGAGACGGGAACTCTCGCGCTTGCGGCTATGCTTACGCACGGCGATGTCTTATTGAGAGATACGGATCCGGAGCATTTGGATAGTTTCTGGGAAAAACTTGAAGAGGTCGGCGCGAAATTCACGCTCGGAAAAGACACGGTGCATGTGAAGCCTTCTTCGGACTGGACGGCTGTGGAGAAGTTGAGGACTGCGGTTTATCCGGGATTTGCAACAGATTTGCAAGCACCGTTTGCGGTTTTGCTGACACAGGCAAAAGGCGAGAGCAAAATTTACGAAACTCTTTTTGAAGGCAGATTGAATTACCTGTTTGAATTGCAAAAAATGGGAGCAGACATCGATATATTAAATCCGCATCATGCGGTTATCAGAGGCCCAAAGGAACTGAAAGGTGTGCCAATCGCGAGTTGCGATATTCGTGCAGGTGCGGCAATGGTTCTTGCTGCGCTATGTGCGAAGGGCGAAACCGAAATAAGCAATGTGAATTACATCGACAGGGGATATGAGAGGATAGATGAGAAGTTAAGGGAACTGGGAGCGGAGATAAGACGTAGATAGCGATAAACTGATCTCCACTCTTCCATCTTGATCGGTTCGAAAAACCTCCGCACCTGCATTTTCAAAATTTCGTATCGCCTCCTCGGTCGGATGCCCGAAATCATTTTCGCCGACTTGAACAACGACGATATTCGGAGAAACAGCTTCCAAGAAGTAGGAACTGTTTGAATTTTTGCTACCGTGATGCGATGCCTTGAAAACATCACTATCAAGAATCGCACCATTTGAAACCAGCTCACGCTCGACACTTTTTCCAATATCTCCGGCCAGCAAAACCGACCAGTCATTATAACTGATTCGCATGACAATTGAGGAATCGTTCAGATCATCAAAACTTCTGCCGTCAATGCTCTCAAACGGATACAAAACATCGACAAATACTCCATCATCGAAAGAGAAATCGGTCATCTCATTCGCGAAATAAACAGTAGTTTCGTCATCGCTCAAATTCGACAAGAACTCTTCGTAATATTCGTTCTCATATTCAACACCGGTAATCAGAGCTTTATCAATCGCATATCGTTCGGTAACTGGCGCAAGACCCTCGACATGATCCGCATGCGGATGCGTGAGGACGAGCAGGTCGATTTTTTTCGTGAAAAAAGGCAAAACGGAATTAAGCTCGGTCAGCACTTCCGTTCCGGGCCCGCCATCGATCAGTATGATTTTATCAGAAGGAGTCTTGATCAAAATCGAGTCACCTTGCCCGACATCTAGGAAATAAACATGCATACGGCCATGCGCAAGGCGCGAGTAATGGATATAAAAAAGCGCGCAGGCAATTAATAGTAAAAAAACAAAAAAACGTCTAAAATTTTTCATGTGCAAAAAATACATGAGTGACATTAAATTTTTATTACAAAAAAGCCCCAGAATTTCTCCAGGGCTTCAATTTACTAATTCACTACGTCACTATGTCACTTCTTCGACTTCCCCTACTTCTTCTTCATCACAAACCCTGTTCCCAACACAGTCGCCAACAACACGATTCCGACTCCGGCACCGGTTTGCGGCAATGTAATTGTCGTGATAACACCTTCACTTTCGTTTCCGGCTTCATCAACAGTGGTTAATTTGAATGTATAAGTTTGTCCTTCGGTAAGTCCTTCAGCGGTATAAGAATCTGTCGAAGCGCCAAGCGATTCGGCATCATCATAAGACTGTCCACCATTTTCGCTTTTATACATTAACTGATCTGCCAAATCTCCAGCGCTATCAACGCTCTCGGTCCATGTCAATTCAACACTTGTTGCAACACCTGAAACCAAACCGGCCAAAAAACCAGTAACATCTTCCGGTGGAATCAAATCTGCAATTTCAAGAACGGGAGCGGAAAAGCTCGCAGTCGAATCGAAATCATCAATAAGCTCATTGCCTGCTAAGTCTGTAATACCGTTAACGGCAAGAATATAATCCTCTCCGGGACTCTGTTCATATGTTTCAAGAATGACTTTTGTCGAATCTTCTTCGTCGATTTTCATACTCAATACTTCAAGAGGAGAATTATCTTCAGCCAAAATAATATCAAATGAAACAAGCGGTTCGCCGATTTCATTCTCAGCCAAGACAACTTCTTCATCAAAAGTCACAATGACTTCGGTGAGAGTCTCCGCTTCTACATCATCTATAACAGGAGGAGTTGAGTCTTCCGGCGTAGAATCTTCAAGTGCCAAAACATCTTCCTCTCCGGAATCTACATCAACAACAACTTCATCGCCCGTGTCGTCGTCCAAGACAAGAGATTCGGCAGCACCGTTAAACACTGCAGTATCCGCTGTGCCACTTACAAGCGCGTTGCCGGACTCGTCCGTGACGGAAGAACTTGCAACCAACATATAATTTGCGCCTTCATCTTGAACATCTGTAGTTATCAAAACAGTATCAGCTTGATCCGTGGAAACGTAAGCATCAAGAACTTCCAATTGTTGGTCTGTAGCGATGTCGATAATCGTGAAAGCAGTCTTGCCGTCTACCGGCAAGGAAACATTTTCAGAAAAATTAACTTCAATTGTCATATTACTGGTCGCAGTTGCGCCGACAACATAAGGAGCTTCCGTGTCACCTGTGTCATCAGCAGAAACAGGAGTGGCAGAAACCTCATTGCTGTAATAATCGCTTTCATTTCCGGCCGCATCAAGTGCCGTAACGGCAAAATAATAAGTTGTCCCGTTTGTAAGACCGTCAACAGTATAAGAAAGCGAGTCATTATTTGTTTCAATCGAATCGAAATTATAGCCATCGCTATCATCTGTGACGCTATTCAACCCATAATGAATCTTGTATTCGGTTACACCAACATTATCGGTTGCCATGTCCCAAGACAGCTCAACTTCGCCGTCTCCGGCTTGCGCGCTCAAGTCTTCTACATCTGAAGGAACTTGAAGATCGGCTGCAGCCATAGACAATGGAGAGATCGTTGCCACAGCTAGGAGTGACAATGCAATAAGTGTGATTTTGCTTTTCATTTTTGTAAAAATTTAGATATTAAATCTAATTATTATAGCAGAAAAACAATGCCTATTCAAGATCACTATGACAAAAAAAAGAAGCCTGTCGTCGGAACAGGCTTCTTTTTATATATTCTGTTTTAGAAGTTATAATCGCTATCAACTAATCCTCCGTTAGCGCCACGCAGATAGATCGTGTAGCCAGGCAAATAATATTCAATTTCGACGCTCTCCCATGGAGCAAGATCATAAGAACCGAATTCGTAGAATGTTTCATCGGTTTCCAAGCTGTATCCATCAAGATTGACAGTGCTGTCTCCGCAATTCGTGACTTCAAGCGATTCATCGGTTGAAGAAGAGGTCAACTGGAGGCAAACATATTCAGTTGTGTCATCTGTTGGTTCAACATAGGTATCGTCGTAAATATACTCATCGGAGCTATCGCCGGCAGCATCATCCGTTTTATCGCCATCATCAGAGCTATCGTCGACATATTCATATGAATCGGAAATATCATCATCTACCAACAAGTAATCCAAACCGTAGTAACTCAAGAACAACTCATCGTCGCCATCCTCATACCAAGAATAACCCATGTTTTCCATTACGATAATGCGGAACATATATTCAGATGCGCGTCCGCGATCCATGCCCTCGGAAGGACTGAAGTTTCCGGACGTTCCATCGAGATTCCAGTATTTAACCAAATAAACATAAGGAGCATACCAAGCGGAAGCCTCCGTATCGTCGAACAAATCGGAATCGGAAAGGTAATCACCTTCTGGAAGCATATCGCTATACCCCCATGCATTTACGATCATTTTTGCAGCCTCTACTTTATTGACAGTATTTGCCGGAAGGAAAGTGCCATCTGGATATCCATCAACCCAGCCTTGTTCATACGCATAGCAAACATAAGGAGCAAACCATTCGTTCGTAACATCAGGGAAGCAGTCGTGATAAAGCGTTGCATCAGGCTCGACTCCCTGAGAAGCAACCAAGACTTTCATAAGCTCCGCTCGGTTGATAGTGCTTGAAGGGCGGAACGTGCCGTCATCATATCCTTCAAGAGTTCCGTTATAAACAAGATATTCAACAGCTGCGCGGTTATCATGGTTTCCGGAAACATCGCTAAAAGTACCTGCAAAAGCGGTTGCAGAGAATAAACTGACGGCAATCATCATTGCCAGTACGGAACGCGAGAGCTTCATGAGAACAGGGGTTAAAAAATATATCGCGGTGAATGCTATTACGAAACTTATACTGAATCAACATGTCGACATTGTTAGATTTCATGAATGTTTCGCGACCAAATTATGGTTGAGAAATAATGCCTTGCGGTAAGATAATACGAGTTGTTACAATCAAACCCGATGATTACAGAACAACTGCAACAACTCGTCTCGGATTCTCTGGTGAAAGCCGGCTTGGAATTCAAAGGTAAGATTCTTATTGAAAAACCAGCCGATAAATCGCATGGAGATTTTTCAACACCGATTGCTCTTCAAATGGCACGTGAAATCGGCAAGAATCCTCGCGAAGTGGCGACTCAAATAGTGAACGGGGTGGAAAAAGGAGAAATAGTGGAATCTATAGATATAGCAGGTCCGGGATTTATCAATTTTAGATTAAGTAAGCAAGTTCTCGAGGGTCAAATTCTTGAAGTTAAAAAGCGCAAAGAAAAATTCGGTCGCGGCGGATCACTTAAAGGTAAGAAAATCATGATCGAATTCGCACATCCGAATACGCATAAAGCTTTTCATATCGGACATCTTCGCAATATCAGCTTGGGCGAATCGCTTGTCAGGATAATTAAGTCGCAAGGAGCAAAAGTTTTCCGTGCGAATTATCAAGGCGATATAGGATTGCACGTGGCAAAATGCCTATGGGGCTATTCGCAATCTGCTGAAAAAATCGGAGATGACGCAACACCTCAACAGAAGGCTGAATTCCTCGGAAAGGTTTATGCCGTGGGCGGAAAAGCTTTTGAGGCTGATGAACAAGCGCGTGCGGAAATTTACGCGATTAATAAAAAAATATACGCGCATGATCCGGAAATAATGCCTCTTTGGGAGAAAACGCGAAAATGGAGTTTAGAATATTTCGATTATATATATAAGAGGCTCGGTACGCATTTCGACAGATTGTTTTTCGAGAGCGAGGTTTTTGAACTTGGCAGGAGTCTTGTTGAGAAGTTCAAGGCAAAGGGTGTTTTCGAAGATTCGCAAGAAGCGGTGATTTTTCCGGGTGAAAAATACGGGCTTCATAACAGAGTTTTTATAACAAAAGACGGCAATCCGACTTATGAAGCTAAGGAAATGGGGTTGGCCAAACTAGAGAGAGAGGCTTTTAAATTCGACAAAAACATCCACGTGGTCGCAAATGAACAAGCGGATTATCTGAAAGTTACATTCAAGGCGATGGATTTTTTGTTTCCGGGAATTCTTCAGAAACAATTCCATCTTTCTTATGGAATGGTGAATCTAACGACAGGTAAAATGTCTTCTCGAACCGGAGATGTGATTACGGCGGAATCTCTTATCGGAGAAGCACGTGAGAAAATCGGTGCTATCGTCGCCGAATCGAAATTGACCGCGGAAGAAAAGGAGCTTGCGACAGAAAAAGTTGCAGTCGGTGCAATCAAATTCATGATGCTTTTTGCGAATGCCAAAGGCGACATCGCTTTTGATATAAACAAAGCCGTTAAACTGGATGGAGACAGTGGTCCTTATTTGCAGTACGCGTTTGCTCGAATTAGTTCGATTACAAGCAAGGTTAAGAGTAAGAACAAACCGAATTTCGGCGCATTTAACGAAGCCGATTGGAATCTCACAAGATGCTTAAATATGTTTGAATATACTATCGCGAAAGCGGCGGAAGAGTTGTCTCCACATGGATTGGCACATTATTTACTAGAACTCGCCAGTGAGTTTTCAAAATGGTACGCAGTAAATACGGTCAAGGATGCGGAAGGCGGTTTGAAGGCGGCACGTTTGACGCTTATTAAGGCTGTTGCACAAGTGCTTAAGAACGGATTGGAGTTGATGGGGATTGAGGTAGTGGAAAAGATGTAACGCAAAGAAAGGTTGTCTTCCGGACAACCGTTTCGTTGCGCAATACTATCAAGTCTGATTGCGTATGCAATCTCCTTGTATAGGCCGTAAACCTAGAAACGAGAGATAGCGGAAAAAAATCCATAAAGCACAACTTGATGGAAAAGATAAATAATCAAAGATTTTTTGCCGAGAAAGCAAATGGATCTTATGCCTAATTGATGTGACAACTCGCGCAACTCAAAACGCCTTGTACCATTTGCGTAGAGAATTTTACCAATAAACATACCGGTTAAAACAACTCCAAACCACGGGAATACAGGGAAGTAATCGATCGAATAGAAATTAGCGGAATGAAAAATGATCAAGAACATTCCGTCAAAATCTATCGAGTAAGATTCTATAACAACTCCTGAGATTATAATCATCGCGCCAAGCAATAGATTAAAGAGTCGGAAATCCCGAAACAAAAAAGAAACAATCACGGAAAATCCTATTAAATGAAGAGCGCCAAATACAACAAAATTGGTTGGAAAAATGAACATTGTGATAATGGTGATTGCCATGCCAAGCAGCAGAATTTGGACGCCTCTTTTTAGAGTTTTTGCAGGACTGCTAAAATTTATCGATACGCCAACGAGCAGAAAAAACAGAGAAGCAGTTGCTATTTGAAACATTTTCCAAAATCCGTGAAACAATTCAATTTCAGCATAATTAAAATGATTGATATCCCATACGAGATGGAATGTTATCATCATAATCATCGCAATCCCTCTCAAGAAATCTATTTCCCAGAATCTTTTTGTCATAAATCGTATAAATTGCAAGAGGCAAGCACCAGCTTATTTTTAGCAGATGCCTGCCCACCTATTCAACCTCTTCTGCTGTCTGTGTCTTGTGTCTTGCTCCTTACTCTATCACCAAACTCCCAGTTTTCCCTGAAACATTCAATATGCTTGAATTCTCCGCGTCTTGTATTACTGCCGGTTCTGCCACGAATACACCTTTGTTAATTACACGGGCCGTATAAGTAATTGTTTCCGTATATGGCGGATTATTGGACGGGTCATTGCTGATTCCGGCGGCAGCAGCATACTCTTCATAAGTTGTGTACCAAGTGCACATCACAGATCCATCGGGATTATCAGAACACAGTTCCCAACCTTCATAATTTTCTTCTTGGAAAGGATTGTATCCGACTCCGAACGAAATAGATTGTCCTTGGTCGTAATAACTATAACCTGAATATGTCAGCTTGAGTCCGCTCGGCAGATAATCCGTTACGGAATAAATTCCTTCGACATCTCCCGGAACAGTAACGGTCAATTGGATCGTAACCAATTCACCGGCTTGTAATACATTTGTTTCCACGCCATCAACATAATATTTCCTAACTATTGAAAGGTCTGAACTTGCCTCGAGAGTCGAAGGATCGACAACTTCGGCGTAATCGGTGATTACCTTCACGCTTCCGCTAATAGCGCTGAATTGAACGCTCTCGAGTTCGCTTGGCAACATGCTAAGTGTATAAATATCATTCCCTTCAAGAGAGATTTTTTCTCCGTTTAACTTGAAGCTGACTTTTGCGTCTGCGCCAAGATCAAGAAGACTTTTTGCATAAAGCAATTTCTCAACATCGACGAGTTCGGATCTGCCACGATTTGAAAGATCATCATTTGTGGAAACGAAACTCCATAGTTGTTCGGCTCCGTCGCTCCCAGTCTCAGCCGCGATAACGGCTGCAAGAGCGGTCCAAGACAGTTCGTCGTCGAGAGACGCTCCGTTATCTGTAATTTTTATGTAATCCGAATCGGCTTCCGAATAGTTCTGTATGATGTCGAGATATAAATCGGAAGCTTGACTCTTGGAACCGAATTCGAGATAAGCGAGCGCGGCAAAAATTTTATCCTCGAGGGTTAATTCGTTATTAGCAACCAAATAATTCAATTCGTTCAAATAGTTCTCGTCTATTGCTGCGAGACCGTAGATTGCGGTTATTTTTTCGGTAAGAGTGTACTGGGTCGCAGGTGCAAGATCGCCTTTCCAAGTATATGAATCGGTTGAGAAGAAAGACTCGAAATATTTCTTCAAATTATCGGTACTCCAAAGCGAGCTGTCGAGAGCCGCAAGCTTGGCTGATAATGGAAGGCGATCGGAATCGTAATCAAGCAGTCCTATTCCACCTTTGCCACCATCGATATCGGGCTCGGATTGATAGTCAAAAGTCGGGAATTCCCATTCTTGGAACTCTTCGTCGAAATATTCGGTTAACAACTTTTGAGCGACAAATTTAGAAGCCATTTGATCCGCTCTTTTGCCATCATTATAAGATTCGCCTACCAGCATGCTGTAGAAATCGCCAACTTCTCCATTGATGAAAGTAACGGTCGTTCTATCTTCGCTCGATCCTTCAAGTTTTGTATTTTCGGTCAATATCGCATCCCATATTTTTTGTATGGAAAAGTGCGACTTAACAACGTTTGTGTTTGTGGCTAACGAGTCTCCTTCGTCATCTATTTCGGACCAAGTTACGATTTTATGTTCGCCTTCGGTAAGATTATCAATATTGAAATAAACATTTTGGTAAGCAGTTCCATCTTGCGATTCCGAATAATCCATATCCTCAATATCGACTCCAAACTTAAGAGTGGATTCGGCGGTTAGGTAATCGCCGTAAGCTCTTATAGGGATTGAAGGCTGGTCGCCCAAAACATATTCGCTGTTAATTACAGGCAGGGTGATGACGGGTTTGGTTACATTTATATTCGCGGTGCCGAGTCCCGCCATTAAGCTGTCGCCATTTATTGCGGAAGCGACAACCCTCCAAGATGTTACGTTGTCAGGAAGAGTGAATGTGACAGATGCATTTCCGCTTGAGTCCGTATCGACGACTTCGAACAATGCAGTGTCCTTGAGGATTTCTCTCGTGCCACCTTTATCATTATGGACATAAATATTGTCGGCGAAATAAGTGTGATAATTCTCAACTTCGAAATTATATACGGCAGTCGGTTCATCGATTTGCTCTATAGAACTTACAAAAACTTGTGAGCCGTCTTTATTGATAAGAACATCGCCGAGTTCGATATTCGAAGCCAAATTCCACTGGCCGTTTATGAACATAATATGCTCGCCGGTAACTCCGAGATATCCGTTTATCAGGATGTAGCCGTCAACATAGTGTTCATAGGTTTTAACGACATTTCCGGACACGAGCTTATTTACAAAAGCGTTTTCACGAGTCGAGATTTCATCGCCGGCGCGAATGTCTTCAATGTTTTTATAACTTCCGTCGCTCATCAATATCTTAGTTCCCGCCTTGAAACATCCGCCCTTCCCTCCCATATCAATCGCGAGAGATTCCGTCGATGCGAACCTGTACAGAACTCCGTCGGAAACCGTTCCATACAGTCCTTCCAAAGGATCTGTCACGCTCTCGGAGAACAGACTGTAATAAGCCTCATCAACGAGATAAAGGTTTACAGAAGATTCCTCGGAAGCATTGACGTCGATAGTAACGTTGTCTCCGGGACCGTAAGAATCTTTATCGGAAGAAATATCGACATCAATTCTCTTGCTTTCATAATCATAAACGATAGTGGCTTGATTGACGTCATGATAAGACTTGCCGTCGAAGATAACGCCCCAAACTGTGACATTCGGGATCATCTCATCGGTAAATTCGAATGAATAAGAAGGAGTGCTTGAGATATCACTGTTATAAGTGCCGTTCTTGGATTGAGCATAAAAATACTTATAACTTCCATCGCTTGGCATAGGCGCTTCATCGCTGGAAGTAATCGAAGCTGAAACCGTTTCGCCTATGTCATAAGACTCTTCAAGTCCGTCAAACTCATAATATGTGTATCCGTAGTAATAATCATTGCTGCTGGGATACAAGTAATGCTGCGATCTGTAGTAGTTCCCATTCGCATCATAAATCGCAACATCTATTTGATAAATATATTCAGGATTCAATCCCAAGTCATAATCCAAATTTCCTTCGGCATCGGTTGCAAGAGTGAGCGTCTCGGTTGAAATATCAACTTCGCTATACTCATACTGAGTTTTTGTAACCTTATTTATGTAATCATAATACTGCCCGATATCCGTCTTAACCGATTTTTTTGCGCTGACGGTCGTCACGACTTTTGTATTGGGAGCAATATCTCCGTATATGTCGCTGTAAGAAGAAATCCATCCGTCGGTTGGATTTTTAACCTTATCCATATCGACAAATTTTGTTTGGAGCTTGAGATTCTCATCGTAATCGACAGTTATTTCTTCAGATCCGACAAGCGACTCGACAGTTGTTATCTTGGCATCTCCCCAAATACTTCCCTCCTCCTCATTTATCGGCGAAACGCTTATATAATCGGAATAAATCAAATCGCAATAAGAGAAAGCTTGGCACCAAGAATTGTTATCTGCGATATAAGATATTACAACCTTGCCGTTTTCATCGGTGGTGACTTGACCGTCGCCGTCAACACCTTTCGCACCATAATATGCTTGCAAGTCCAAGTTGGAGACGGGAGTCCCCTCGAAGAAACTCGCCTCGATATTTACGTTTGTTGATTCACCTACAAACAAATAAGGATTTTCTGGCGTGACAGTAAGTTCATAAGCCGGTTTGACGAAATCCTGTACTGAAAAGGCGGCTGTTGCAATTACCATATCGTCTTGCACTATTTCAAGAGCGTAATATCCCGGATTGAATTTTTCTATATCAACACTTCCACTGAAAACGTCTCCGTCTTTAAGTTCGACGTCCTCGGTGTGCAAAACGTAATCGTTTTCAGCTAAATATTTGGCATCCCAAACCCATGGCCAGTTCGTAATTATAAGCTGAGCATCGCCCTTAAGAGGTTCGGTTCTGCCTTTTAAGAATCCCCAATAATAAACCTTGTCGGTCGGATGGTACGTATCTCTTTCTGTTTCAAAAAATTTCCAATTATCTAAGATTGGCGAGCTCGAATAATAATCATACAAGTAATAAACAGTACTATCTCCGGACGAAACCTTTACTATGCCGTTAAAATTCTCGCTGTCTCCATCATAACTATCCGGTTGAGGGAAATTTTCTTGTATTACGGCCAGTCCGTTTGAATCCGTCTTGGTACTCCCAAGTTTTTCTACCGACACATCTGCGCCGGAAACGGGCATACCGGTAGAGAGATCGTTTACCCAAACGATGGACTCGTTATTGCTTAGAGAAACATAAGTCGCCAAATTGCTTACTTGCAAGAAAGCTTCGGCCTTCGTATCGCCTTTTGAAATTTTCAGCAAATAATATCCTTGATCAAGCGCCTGAGGCAGTTCGATAAAATGATCCCACTGAGAGGTCAAAAGAGGTGCGGTACTCTGATCTATTAGAAGATTAAGTCCTTCAACAGATGAAGAATATAATTCGCTAGTGTTCCATGCCCAATCGAGAGAGTTGTCTTGTTTCGCCTCAATGGCACTCAAAAAATCTTCCGCACCGTCATACGAATAAACCTGCATGGATACGGTAGGGGACTCGGTTTCTTCTCCGTAAGTTTCCCAGTAATAAACGGGCAAATCAATAACTTCATTTGGTGCAAAATTAAACATCTCGGAAGAGAACGACAAATTACCGTCTGAAGAGTATTCGCTGTAAGTCTCAAATTGGAAAACGTAATCTTCCGCCAAAACTTTCTCACTTCCGCCCAAAGGTAAACCGGTCTTAATCGTGACTGTATAAATAGTCAAAGCGGTCAAAGGATCGGCCGGAACGAAAACAGCGGTTTTGCCTTTGCTGTCCCATCCTCCGCGAGTCGCAGGCTCTATAGAATAATAATTCTCAATATCAGAAGCTTGAACTCCGTTGTAATTGAAATTAATTTCGATGCCCGCATTCAAAGGAATGTTTGTCGTTTTATTTGCCGGAAGAGTTCCTGCAATTCTCAAATCCTCGGAAACCTGATAAGCCCACGAATACTCTGTCTTATAAGGGCTTGATTCCATATCTTGAGCATTCAATTCAATCGAATAAACTTCTCCTTCTTGTAGCGGCTCTGCAGGAGTTATTTCGACACTCGTTTCGCTAACTTGCTCAACCTCGAAATCCGTTTCCGGAGTGATGACAATTGCATCTTCGACTTCGCCTGCATCAATTACGCCTTTGCTTTCAAGTATAAAACCGGAGTCAGTGGAAACCCCACTAGTATCTTCAGTTTCTGGAGTTAATGCGTAATAATCTTGCGCCTCGGCAATATTCACAAGCTGTATAGCTTGCTTGGTTCCGCCGGGAAGAATTGAATAAGAAACAACGGCAACAAGAAGGGCAAAAGCCGTAGCGGTAGCAAACGCCTTTTTCCAGAATGGAGTTAATGCAAATCCCAGTCCGCCTCTGCTGTTTGTGTCTTGCTGTCTACTCTCTACCTTCGCAGAATTCATCACATTCGCTCGTCTTAGGAGCTCATTCCTAAGGTCGGATCCAAACGCCGGATTTTCACGTTTTTTAAGCATTTTTCCTAATTGGTTTAGATGTTTTTCTATGTTATTCATGATTATTTTAAGGTTAAAAATTACACGTTTTTGATAATCTTTCAGTTGCACGCATCAGCTTCACGCCAACATTCGTAACGGTTATTCCCAGTATTTCAGCTATCTCTTGATAAGATAAATTTTCAAAATATTTAAGCGACAAAATGTCCTGATCCTCTTGTTTTAATTTTCTTATTCCGTCATTCATCACCTTCAGGTTTTGCAATTTTTCTTGTTCGCTTTCGCCTTCCAATAACTCTATGTCGGCAGCTTCGAGCTTATCTCCTTCTTCGTGCCATTTTCTGATCATAACTTCTTGTTCGGATCTCGCGGCGCGATAATGCTTATTCAGCTCGTTTATCGCGACTCGATATAGCCAAGACGAAAACGGTTTGCCTTGGTACTCGAACGAGTCGATTTTCTCGAGCGCGATTATGAATGTGTCGCTAGTTAAATCCTCGGCAAGCTGTACGTCGGCAACTCTAGTAAGCAGAAATTTATAGATCTGCTTAAAGTATTTGTCATACAGCTTCACGAACTCGGTTTTATCGGCCTTCGCCGCCGAGATCAACTGCTCTTCTGAATCCATATGGAAATGTTAAGTGATGAAAAAAATTATTGCTGCGACACTTATATAATGTGATTTTTTGAATTTATTACATACTGCCTCATCCCTAGGATTCTATTCGCCGCATAAACTCCGGTAATAAAAGAGTCTTCCATATTGCAAACATTGTGATCGCCAATTAAATACAGGTTTTTTGCGAGTTTGCATTTAAGCACCTCGAATCCGGAAAGATTAAATGCCGGATTCCAGAATTTATGACAAATTATCTTATGTTCAATAAAATATTTAGAAAAAGCAGGTTTTGCCAAAAGAGAATAAAATAAGAAAGTCCCATCTTGCTCTTTTGTCAAAGCCAAGGTCGAATCGCTTTCGTCAAACACGCTTACAATGCCGCATTGCTCGCGCAATTCTCCTTTAATATGAAACATATGAGCATTTGTCGGAGCTTTGATTTTGCCAAGACCCAAAAGTTTTTTTGAAACATGCGGGGGTGTAGCAACGACAATATTTTTCGCAATAAAATCACCCTTAGAACTTTTTACCCTGTATGAGCAACGGTCTTTCTTTATTGATTTAACACTTGCAAAAACAGTTTTATCCTTTACATTGCCTGAAATTTTTTCATCCAAAAATTCAAATTTATAAGTCGGCACAATGACAGGCAAAGACATAAGCAAAAACAGCATTGCATCGATCCTGTCGGTCGGTGTAAAAGTTGTTCCGTGTGTCATTTGTGCAAGGTAATTCTCGGCAATATATCCAATCCGTTGCTCGTTGATGAAATCGGAAGCTTTTTGATTATAAAGCTTCCATAAATAAGGATCTTGTTCAAGTGCGTCAGCCTGTGGAGTCATCTCGCAGTTTTTCTTAAACGTCTCGTAATGCTTCTTGAATCTGAACAGAATCCGAACGGTTCGCAAAAACTCGCCAAAATGTTTTACAACGCCAAAACTAAAAGCGCTATAAACTCGGTCTTCCTTATGGAATCTAACATTAAGAGGGGAAATCCTTTCGAGTTGTCTGACAAATCGCTTAACATTATGATAATTTTTCATCACAAAATATGCGCCGTAACAAACTTTACCATCTTTAGAATGAGTAATACGACCGCCAATATTTTCTGTTACAAGTAGGAAGTCCCTTCCGTTCGCAGACAGTTTGTTAGCACAGGCAAGACCTGAAATCCCGCCGCCGATTATGAGTGTTTCGATTTTCATTTTATAAAAATTGCAATCCCGATTATCCCATGCACCAATCCTAACAAAACAGTAATTCTAGCAAGCCAGACATGCAGTTTCATGCTTTTATGCATTGCGCCGATTACTGCCGTTGTCATAAGAAGGATTAAGGTGGTAGCCCCGCCGTAAACGATCAACGGCAACCCGAGGATTTCATAGAATGCGATTGTTTGAATCATTTTTATTTTTATTAAGAATTAATTTTACTACGTCACTTCCCCCACTTCTCCAACTTCTCCACTACGTCACTTCTTCTACTTCTTCAATTTCCCCGACTTCTTATGGTATCTTTCCGCCGCCTCCCACGCCAATTCAAAAGTCTGCTTAAACACCTTTGTGATTTCCTTGCTCTCAATAATAATACCGATTTTTTCTTTCCAGTCCGCAATCATAATTTTATTATCAAAAAAATTCACCTCGGGAGTGAAATTGAGTTTGTTTTTTGGCAAAAGGCGACTCTTTCGAAGCTCTTTGCCATCAAGAGAATGTCGCTCTCTGTCCCTGGGAGTATCAGGAAATAGCGCGCGAATATGGATTTTTTTCTCAGCCCTTCTCTTATAATACTGAGGGAAGTACCACGGAACGGAATTCTGATTCGCCTGATCACTTGCATACGCAAGGATCTCCTCGGAAGACGTAAGCGTCTCTTCATAAACGCGCAACACCCCTTCGATTCCTTCGTAGAAGTACACGCGCGGACGATCGGAAGCCGCATGATAGTGAGCGTTAAGCTCGGGAAGAATTTTCTCCGCATCTGCGGAAAGCTTTGAGTATTTATCGCTTTGTTCCTTCAAGAAGGCGACAAGTTTTTCCGGCGGCTGTGCACGGAAATAGAGATAGCTTCCATGCTTGGAAGAAATAACGAGGCCTTTTTCAACAAGTATATTAAGGATATCATAAGCAGTCGTGCGATTAACTCCCGACCTTTTGGCGATGGAAGACACCGGAGAGGCAACTCCGAGCCCAAGCATCGACATATAAACGGTAGATTCTTTCGGGGTTAGTCCTAGTTTCTGCAAGTATTCAATCATGTGTGGAAAAATTTCGACAGATTCGCATATATACTATCTTAACAGATGGGAAAAGTCAAGAGTTCTGTGGCAAGAGTGCGACAGGCGCATTGACAAAGCGAGGAAGTAATGCAAGAATGCGATTCTGTAAATTTTTATAAAAACTATATGTCACACGAAGAAATGCAAAATGAAACATCTTTTTCAGACTTCGAAAGTCTGCCAGAAAACATCAAAGATGCAGTGGTGTACTGCGAAGAAAATCCGGAAAATAGGCTTGAGAATCTTAATGGCACAGGCGTGTTAGAGTTAAGACGTAGCCTATTATCTCTTGTAAAGAGACCTTATAGAGCTCCATGGGTTGGGATGAAGGTAGAAGAGCAGGAGACAGTTGAGACGCCTGAAATAGTAAAAACCTTAACCGGAGGCAGGGTACCGAACAGGATTCCGGCATCAGTGGCGGCATATGTTGAATATACGATAGGTGACGGGTCGAGATACAAGGGGTCGAGATATAGCGGACCTCTCGAGGACATGGCTAGGGATCTCATGAATAATTTTAGCCATAAAACATGTCCGGGAGGTGTGGAGATGTATCAAACAAATGTAAATCCATTCCCTTTGGAGTATAAATACAGGGTTCTACAATCTCCAAATTTACAAGCCGTAACATCGCTGGATAAACTTAATGACTTTTGGAGTACGACTGACAGATTAAATGTGCGTGGGCAAATCATTCATACATATAGTAGAGATGGATGGCATACACCCGGCGGAGTTACTAATCTGGCTGCCGCTCCGGTCTTCTTCGATATGTTGATCCGAGGATGGGATCCGGAATGTTTACGATCATAATTCAATAAAAATATTCATAATATGACTCAAATAACTCTACTGCAGTCTCGCAACAATAACGCCGACAACGAAGGTCTTGGTCAAGTCTACACTCCGACATCTCTTTGGACGGCGGGCTCTCGCCTAATACAAGCAGGCGTAGAGGTGGATTTTCAAGACGGCAATTTGAGACCTGTTGAATTGAGAGAAGGATTAGTCGGGGCTACGCTTTTAGGTGCTCCTTACATACCGGAGATTAGGAAGATGCAAGCAGATGCCGGATCGGGAATAAGGTGGGTTTTGGGAGGGAGGGTTATTTCGGGGCTTGCAAGATCTCAAATGACGGAACTGTTCGGATCAGAAACGGTTAACGGGAATTCGGATGATGAACTTGCAGAGGTTTTGGGAATAGATAAAAAAGATCTGCCACCGCAAGAGGAAACATCTTTAATTCCGGCATACGAACGAATCAGCGACGAAGATATGAAGGAGTATTTGTCGCATGAAATATCTCTATATGTTTCACAAGGGTGCATATACGGTTGTGATTTTTGCGCGGCCGAACATGGCAAAAAAGAACAATATAGGGAGATGGAAATCACAGAAAAAGATATGAATTATTTGGTTGCGCGAGCAAAAAAACTCGGACTCGCAAGCATATCTATTTACATGTCTAATCTTGATGTGTTTCAGACTCCGGAACAGATACTTGAATTCGCAAAAGCTATGAGCAGGGTAAGAAAAAACAATGGTGGATTTGAGTTGAAAATAAGAGGACTGGCTGGGATTTTCTCTTTTCTTAATACAAGAAAAATAAACAGAGAAGCGATTGAAGCATTGGCCGAGTGCGGATTCGATACGGTTGGTTTTGGAGTTGATGGCGTAGCCGGTACATGGGCAAAAATACACAAAGGACAAAATACCGAAGACGGATGCGTCGAAGCGATAAGGTCGACGCGGGAAGATTTTGGAATCACTCCAGAGATGTTCATGGTTTTCGGGCATGAAGGAGTCGACACGCAGGAAACCCTTAAAGAAGCTTATGAGTTCACAATGTTTATGGCGGAAAAATATGGAGCCATTCCAAGACCTCATGTGGCAAAACCTTTTATTCCGGGGAATAAAGGATGGAGAAGTCCAAAATATGCCGGAGCTATCGAGCAGCTCATGAGAGATCCGAGACTTTTTCAAGGGCTAGACTTCACGGCACTGCCGACAGGGTTAACGCATCCGGATCCGGTTTTGAGACAAGCGGTAACGGAATATTACTTGAGGATTTGCGAGATAAAAGGCAATACCACAAATTGGCTGAAAGCCGTTGAGCCGGGTATGTCGCAACAAGAAATGGCAGAAATAACAGCCTTCAACAAAGGAAGATACGATAGATGATTTTCTTATCCTTGCTGTCTGTGTCTTGTGTCTTGCTCCTTACCCAATCATCCTCTCCTCAAGACTCTCCGTAATCAATTCCTCTTCTTTTCTCCTAGCGCCCAAAGCCCTAGCGCCTAAGCGCCTATCATTCGCGACAATCATAAACGCAACTATCAATATGGCTGTGCTGACGAGGAAAGGGATGTTTTCACTTATCTCAAACAAGAAACCGGCCGCGATCGGTCCGACGATCATCGCAAGTGACATGACGGAAGAGAGCACACCAAGCGTTTCGCCTTTTGCGTTCTGATCGGCCTTGGCTGTGATTTGATTTGTCATGACGATACGGAGAATCGATTGTGCAAAAGTTGTTATTGCAATTCCGATAATAAAAACAGAAAGACTTGCAGTACTCATAAGCAAAAACCCTATTCCAAACACGAGCAATCCCCACATCTCGAGAGTTTTTTCTTTGAAATTTTTCAGCCAAAATCTCTTAAGCAAAAATCCCTGATTGAACGCCAAGACGAGACCCGTGCATGTCATAAATATTCCGGCGACAACAGATCCGAATCCGAAAACATCTTGAATGTATAAAGCAAAAATCGAATGCGTGTTTACAGCTCCGAGTCCAAAAGCGAACCATGCCAAAAAGGGTAATATAAGAGTCTTATTCCCAAGCGAACGGATAAGCGGAGTGAATGGATTTAAAACAACCTTCTTATTACGATCGAGATTAGAATTCGTTTCGGGTAAAATAAAATAAGCCAAAATCGCATTTGCCATAGCAAGAAATCCTACGAACCAGAAAGGGGTGGTATGTGAAAACGAGCTGAGAAGTCCGCCAAGCATAGGGCCGACGATAAATCCGATTCCGAAAATCGCACCGATCATCCCGAGGTTTGAAGATTTTTCTTTATCGGTTTTGGAAATATCCAGAAGGTAACTCTGTGCAATAGGAAAATTTCCGGCCGCAAGGCCGTCAACAGCTCTTCCTATAAAAAGTCCGATTATGCTATGGGTTCCGGCGAAAACAAACCATCCGATCGAAGTGCTCAATATGCTCAAAATCAACATCGGTCTGCGACCAACCTTATCGGATAAAGACCCGAGCAAAGGTGCGGAAAAAAATGAACAGAAAGAAAATACGGTAAAAAGAAGCGTAATGGTAAAAGGTTCGGCTCCGAAAGATCTGACATAGTAAGGAAGAACGGGAATAACGACTCCGAGTCCTATTACATCGACTAGAACGGTTAATCCTATGATTGCTTTTTGTTTCGATATTTTTTCCAATGCTTATAGATGAAAAATCCGAGCCCGCAAACTATAAGCCCCAGAACGAAAATATCAAGTATTTCGCTGTACTTCATTACTGTGTCCCAATTTTGCTTGAACTTATATCCGACCCAAGTCAAAAATCCGTTCCACATTCCGGCGCCGATAATCGTATAGATGGAAAATTTAATCAAATTCATCTTGCTCATTCCGGCCGGAATCGAAATCAAATGTCTTACAATCGGTATAAACCTGCTGATGAAAATCGTTTTTTGCCCATGACGTTTGAAGAAATTCTCAGTCGTAACAAGATGCTCATCGTTAAGCAGAAGATATTTGCCATACCTGTTGATAAACCGCCTGCCACCATACAGCCCGATGTAATACGAGGCAATCGAACCTGTAATACTTCCAAATGTGCTTACTGCGATTACACCAAAAAAAGTAAACCCACCTTGCGCGATAACAAATCCGGCAAAAGGCATGACAGCTTCGCTCGGGATAGGGAAGACCATGCTTTCCATAACCATAAGAACGTAAACGCTTGTGTAGCCGGAAACTTCTATGAATTGAGTGATGTAAGTTGCGAGGAATTGGCTTATACCCATAATATTAATTTATGAAAAAATTCGCAAGGATTATAACACTAGTTGTGATTTCCGGTCAGGGGCGTTGACAGATTGCCAAATAGTGATGTATTGATTATTGAAAGACGGTTGTCTAGGAGCTTACAAGAAGGTGAATAATTTTTAATTTTAAAACATATGGGAAGCCCAGAGGGAAATGCAACAGATCAGCCTTTTTATGATCCAAGGCTCGGAGCGGATGGCATTGCTCAGAGAATGCTTGACGAATCTCGTAGAGAAAGCGCTGACCCTTTTACGAGTCAAAGGGCTATGGATGTACTTAGTAGAGTGTATCCAACGACCTCCCAAGAAGTACTTGCGCGTTATTGTTGCGACAGATAAGTCTATTCACTCGCAAGAATCTCCTCCGCCTTATCAAGAACTATAGTTTCGTTGATCGCTTGTCGTATCACGCAAGAACTAGGTAGCACAGTTGGCGGAGAGAGAGGGATTTGAACCCTCGAAACCCGTAAGGGTTTACACGATTTCGAGTCGTGCGCCTTCAACCACTCGGCCACCTCTCCATGGAAATGCAGGGGGTATAGTAGGGCAATTCGATTGTTTGCTCAATATTGTTACGCCTTAGCGCCTTACCCCAATCTTCCAAACCCCTTTCTCTAGAAAAGCCTCTATCGTCTGGCGATTGGCCTTATTGAGAAGATTGGAATGCGACAGTTTATATTTTTTCGCATAATCGCCAAGCGTCATAATTGTTGCGCCTTCAAGATACGCGAGCCGTTTGTGGTAACTGTTCATAATAGCCTTGCCGACAATATCTTCCATAATGGCGGTTGAGTTTTTTTTATCAAATTCTCTGAATGCCTCATAATACTTTTCTCTATCTATAAACTTAATATTTATCGGCACGAATCCTTCGCGAATAAGTAAGTAATTATTGATTACCCTGCCGATACGTCCGTTCCCGTCGATAAAAGGATGGATATGTTCAACAGTAAGATGCAACATAGCAATCCGCCTGATGATATTTTCATTACTGTTGGCGTAATATCGAGCGAGCATTTTCTCGATATTTGCAGTGATTTTTTTGGGATCAATTGCGATATAACTTCCGACACGCACCCACTCATTATCCGCGCGGAATCTTCCGGCCACATCATCGCGAATATTCGAAAGCAACATCTTGTGTAGAGAAAGGATCGTATCAATATTAAGCTCCTGCTCTTTGGCCTTTTTGTTTATGTAAGACACGACTCGCGCGAGATTTTTTGCTTCAAAAAGATCCCTCTCCGAGATGTACCTGTCGAGATCTATTTGTAATAATATTTTCTCGGTTTCTTCAAGCGTAAGAGTGCTATTCTCGATCGCGTTTGAGTTATAAACCTGCTCGGCAACTTCCGCCTCGCTGATGAGCGACAGAAGAGATTCCTTGCTTGTAGCTGATTCGTAATATCGCTCGCGGAGAAGACTGATCTTTTTGTAAAAACTTGATACTTTCGCCATGCTTAAATGATAGCACTTGCTCACGCTTTTGTCGATAAAATCGTGAAAAGGGGCGGAGCAGGAGGGGTTTTTCACGGTTTTGAGGTGGAGGTTGGGCATTTTTTGGTTTTTTAAAAAATCATATGGGAAGAATAACGGTATGACATTAAATTTTTGTGGAAAAGCGCAAAGAAAGTCCCGCCCCCTGCGGGACGCTTCATTGCGCAATACTATCAAGTCGTTTTGCGTTAGCGAAACTCCTATTTAATTAATTGATTTTCCTTTTCATATTTGGTAAATATATAAATGAAAGGCTTTCGGCCGTGGTTAATAGACCACAAACTGGCGGTGGCCTTTTTTCGGTATTACGCAATAATTCCTCACAAGAGGTCTTGATTCCAAATAGATACTTTTCTAAAATACAAATGCAAAAAGACTTTCGGCCCGTGGTTTATATACCACACATTAGCGGAAGGTCTTTTTCGTTTAAACCTATCACTTTTGAACGAGAAACTGGAGAGGGAGGGATGACGCTTGTCATGCTTCGCATGACTGCGCTGTGCTCCTGCGCCGCTCGAACATGCCCAATCATAATTGGTCATGCTGCTCGCTATCCTCGGAGCCCGAACCCTAAAGGGTTCGATCCATCCTATCATCAAAATAACCTCTTATCCCCGCGGTGCGGGGATGCGAGCTTATCTGGCGGAGAGGGAGGGATTCGAACCCTCGCGGCGGAAAAAATCCACCCTACAGGTTTAGCAAACCCGCCCCTTCAGCCACTTGGGTACCTCTCCGCGATGTGGCTTAACTTTACGGCATACTATTCCGGAAACGGATAGGATGTCGCAACTAACACGCTTAAAATCAAGTAACAGCGTCACTTTTTTACCTTTTCTGAAGGAAATAATCAAGCTTATCCCGTTATTTATCTCCCGGGAGGATTTTGCGCAAAACGGCAAATTGTTGCAAAAATCTCCCCAGAAATATATCGTATCACCCGATGATCTCAACTCTCCTAGCAATTTTCTGGACGTTCTTGCCAGCCGCAATCGCCAATATGAGCCCGGTTCTGTTCAAGCGAGTGGATTTTTTGAATTATCCGGTAAGTAAAAAAAATCTTGGCGATCATAAGACATGGAGAGGTTTGTTTTTCGGCGTCTTGATGGCGACAGTTGTAGTTTTTATCCAGAAGAATATGTTCCCGAACATCCCTTTTAAACTGCTCGATTACAACGAAATAAATCCGTTAATAATAGGGCCGCTACTCGGAGCAGGTGCGCTTATCGGCGACATGATAAAAAGTTTCTTCAAACGTAGAGTCGGCATTAAACCGGGAAGTTCATGGATCCCTTTTGATCAAATCGATTGGATAGTTGGTGCAAATTTATTCTTACTCGGATATACGAATATCGGACTTCAGAATATTGCGATTTCGATTGTGCTGATGGGCGCGCTACATCCGCTTGCGAACCTTATCGGGTTTACGCTCAAATTGCAGAAAGTAAGAATTTAGCTGTTGTGAGATTTTTCCAATCTGCCCATCTCCAATCTTTACGCCATCAATAGATACAGTCGGCACAACTCCCGTAGAAGTTTTTGTGATAAAAACCTCCCTCGCCTTCTTCAGTTCTTCAGGTGTTATTTCAGCAAACCGAACCGGTATGGAGTTGCAAACAAGCGAGCGCGTCACGCCTTCCAAAACGCCACGACCGACCGTGAAAACCTGACCATCCTTCACCCAAAACAGATTTGAATAAGCACCTTCTTTAACTTGTCCGCGTTTGTTTACCAATAGCGTTTCATAAAAACCTCTCGAAACTGCGTATTCATGCGCTTCAAAAGATTTATTATAAGGAAGAGCTTTTGCCTTCGGTTTCCGCCTGTCGACTCTGTAAAAAGTTGCAGAAACACCTTTGTAAATAATCGGATCAACCACAAGAGGACTCACCCTAATCGCGACATCGTTTAGAGTGACGACAACCTTCACAATTACCTCACGCGAAACATGTGTTTCAAGGATCATCTTTTTAATTTCACTCAGCTTATAAGGCAATTTCATGCCAATAATGCGCGCGGAATTTTTAAGTCTTCTTAAATGCGCATCGAGTTCAAAAATTTTTCCACCATAAGTCCGCATAGTTTCGAAAACCCCTTTCGCATTCTTATTTGCAGGATTAAAAATCGCCGTAGATTCTTTCAAACGCAGAAAAGATTTCGCCTTATCAAGCGTCTCTTCGTATTCCGATTCGCAAGTTGAATCCGCGACAATTCCGCCACCGACACTCAGAAATAATTTCCCATCACGAGCCGCGAGAGTTCGAATCACGATACTTGTATCCATGTTTCCCGACGCATCTATATATCCTATCGCACCCGTATAAATACTTCGTTTAACAGGCTCGAGTTCCTCGATTATTTCCATCGCTCTTTTTTTCGGACAGCCGGTAATCGAACCACCGGGGAAACATGCGCGCAACAAATCAACCGCACTCAAATCATCACGCAACTTGCCTGTAATTTCCGAATACGTATGCCAAACGGTAGGGCATTTCTGAATCGCTCTATGACGCGCAACTCGCACGCTTCCAATCTCGCTCACTTGCCCAATATCATTTCGTAACAAATCCGTTATCATGTTGAGCTCCGCCTCCTCTTTTTTGCTCGCAATAAGCTCATCTCGCAACTTGATATCTTCCGCAGGAGTCTGTCCGCGCGGACGGGTTCCTTTGATTGGGCAGGTATAAATTTTCCCATTTTCAAGTTTCAAAAATCTCTCGGGCGATGCGCTCAAAACTTGCAAATCTCCATAATCGAGATAAGCCGCAAAAGGAGCCGGATTCGTTTCGAGAATTTTACAAAAAAGATCTGCATGATTGCCGTTAAAATCCGCAACCAACCTATGTGTTAAATTCACCTGATAAATGTCGCCATCCAATATGTACTTCTGAATTTTTTTAAACGCATTATCATAATTTCGCTTTGACATTTCAGGATGGAAATCACCAACAATATTTTCACGATAAGCACATGGCGCGCGCCAAATCGCCTTAATTTTTTCGGGCACGCTCGTGTAGATTTTCTTGTTAAAATTATCATAGCGCAAAAAGTCCTTGTAATAATTAATGCGGAGTTCTCCTTCGTAAGAAAAACAACAGATTGCTATACCGGTTTTTGGAATCTCGACTTTGCGCCAATCGCGCGTGATTAGTTTTTTAACAGGATTGAATCCTGCAATCGACCACCTTCCGCCATGCAAAAAATTCACATCTTTCTGGCTCGCAACAGTCTTCCTGAAAAACAGCAATGGGTCGAACCCTCTAATTTTCATTTCGCGCAATTTCATGCAAAAAATTTCTTATTATTTTATCACCCGAATCGGTCAAAAAAGATTCAGGATGGAACTGTACGCCATGGACAGGATACTTTTTATGCGCAATGCCCATAGTGATTTTATCGCGAGTCCAAGCCGTTAATTCGAATTCCTCGGGCACGCGATCAATTACGAGCGAATGATACCGCGCCGCCTTGAAAGGGTTTGTCACGCCATGAAAAATTCCATGTCCATTATGAAATATGGAACTCGTCTTACCATGCATGACCTTCGGCGCATGAACAGTCTTACTTCCAAAAACTTCTCCTATACACTGATGTCCAAGACACACGCCAAGGATCGGCTTCTTATCATAAAACTTCGCGATAACCTCACAAGAAATTCCACTGTCGGATGGTTTTTTGGGTCCGGGCGAAATAACAATCGCATCGTAATCACGAACGGCACTAAGTGAAATCTCATCGTGCTTACGTACATCAACACTCGCACCCAATCGGCAAATTTGCTGATAAAGGTTGTAAGTAAACGAGTCGTAATTGTCGATGAGAAGAAGGCGCATATTTGGCATGTGTAAGCTGATTTAGTATACTTGCGACATGGAGATGGAACAATTAAAACAAGAAATAGATTCAATAAAAGCCAGAAACGAATCTGTTGAAAAAGATAAGGCTTGGGAAACGAGTTGGACTCGACGTATAATTTTGGCCGGTCTGACGTATCTCGCAATCGGCCTTTATATGCAGGCGATTGAAATCGAAAACGCATGGCTGAACGCGATAGTGCCGGCAGTTGGATTCATGCTTTCGACATTAACGTTGCCTTTTTTTAAGAAGATCTGGATGAGGTTTAATTTAAGGTCCAAATCGCATAATTAAGCACGCTCGCGAAGCTTACCCATAGCAAATACGGAATGAGTAAATAGCCGGCTTTTTTATCGACTTTATAAAACGCCCAAATAGTACCGATAATTGCAATTAACAGAAGGCCGATATCTATCAGGGCATAGAGGGGAGACTGCATCCCGAAGAACAAAAAAGACCACGCGATATTGAGTAAAAACTGCACGACAAACATCGTAATCGCGATTTTTCGCATTCGCCCTTTTGACTCCAGTACGAAATAAAATGCAATTCCCATAAGTGCAAAAAGCAGCGTCCAAACGGGCCCGAAAATCCAGTTCGGAGGATTGAAGGAAGGCTTGTTCAATACAACATACCAATCTGTTATGGCTCCAACGGTAACAATCGTCGGTATGTTACCGGCGATTTCGGATCCAAGAATACATGCAGCCAACTTCAGGATTTTTTTCATTTTTATTTTATTAAATTACGCAAAGATTATAGCCTGAAACATTTTGCCTTCGCAATGAACATCTGTATAATTTGCGCATTACTAAGCCAAAAACATGAAATCCAAGAAGTTCGGCGACAAAATAGTGGTAAGAATCGACAAAGGCGAAGACGTTCTCTCGATCTTGAAAAAAGTTTGCGAAGACAATTCTATTCGCGCAGGCACGGTTCAGGGAATCGGCGCTCTCAGCAAGGCGGAAATCGGGCTGATAGACCTTAAAACCAAGCAGTATAAGACGCGAAAACTGGAAGGCATTTACGAAGTGACATCTCTTCTCGGAAATATAACGATTATGAACGACGAAGTTCGCCTTCACATACATATCACGCTTAGCGATGACGATTGCAATACGATGGGTGGGCATCTATTTATGGGTGAAGTTGGCGTGACCTGCGAGGTGATAATTACGGAAATGGACGCGGATATAGGGAGGAAGCTGGATGCTGAGCTTGGTGTGAACCTGCTTGACTTCTAGTCGATAAGTGGTAGTATGCCATCTTATTGTTAAATCAAAAAAATGCCAACTTTAGAAGCGCTGAGCATGGGGAATGAAAAATTCGCGTTTGTTTACGAAGAAATAAGAGGGGCAGAAGCATATCAAATAAAGCAAGCTGCAGGAGGCAGGCTTTATCATATTTGCGGAACGGCAACTCCTGAAGAATTAAGGGAAGAGATAATTAATAGTCGTGGATGGATTTCAGGTGTTATACATCCGGAAACCCAAATAGTAAGAGATACAATGAGGAGTTTTCTTGCGAAAACATTTAAGGATCCCGAATTAGCCGAAGAGCTCCAAAAATTCAGAGGCTTAACTGGAGATGAAGTCCGCAGAGCTGGGCTTTCGTTCTAAGATTTTACCTAGGCCGATCGCCATCCTCGCTACTTCAATAGGGCTCGACTTGATTCTCTACGAAATAAGTCGGTCGTCTTCGACGACACTCCTTATTTCTTGAGAATCCTCCTCCGCTACGCGTGAAGCGTTCCGCTCACGCTTCGCTACGGACCGTCGAGCTCGCTACTCTTCACTAAAAAACAGGGCCGATGCGCGTGCCCTGTTTAGAAATGTTCGTTTGATGCCTGCTTGCTTGCGCAAACCGGCAAGACTGTGGAATTAGAACTGGTCTCTGCGTCCTCCGCCGAAACCACCTCTTGATCCACCGCCACCGAAGCTTCTTCTTGGTGGTCTGTCTTCTAAAGGCTTAGCCTCGTTAACTGTCAAAGTCCTTCCTTCGAAGTCTTTGCCATGGAACATGTCGATTGCCTTTGGAGCATCGTCATCGTTAGCCATTGTTACGAAACCGAAACCTCTTGACCTTCCGGTCATTCTATCAGTGATGATCTTCACTTCTTCGACTGCACCGACAGCTTCGAATGCTGCTTTTAACGCATCCTCTGTGGTTGAGTAAGGCAATCCGCCTACGTACAACTTCTTTGCCATTTTGAATGGGGATTAAAATTTATGTGCCTTTTCCCCTGACTGCTTTCGACTGAGAAACCCTTGAGGGACGTTATAAGCGCATCTTACTGTCCTGCGAGAATCCTGCGAGAAGCTTCCTTGAGAAAACTGCACGCGAACTATACGCCTAGACGAGGGGATTTGTCAATCGCATCACGCTGTCTCTTGAAATAGTCTCCGAATTACTTTGTCGTAAAATGAGCCAATCCGAATGCTAATAAGAAACATGCGATATAAGCAACGGCAAAATTAACCCAATGCATTTTTATAAACTCGGCATTTAACCATATCAAAACAATGCTGAAGAAAATCGCCGCGATCGCTCCGTAAATTCCTCCAATAAGAAACTCCCTCGCCAAGTTTTTATCATCCATCGTTATCAAAATGTACGATATCGCAAATACTATAGGGATTCCGCCTATAGCACCGGCGAGTTTTGGACCAGAATACTTGGCGATTACAAGAATAATCGCAGTTACAACAGCTGAGGCTAGGCTTTTTAATACGATTTCCATGACGGTTTAAATGAAAAGATTCTTAACGTATTTTCAATCTAATCGGCATTCTTCTCTTTTTTCGAAAACACAAATACATAAATTATCTCAAGAATTCCAATCGTATTCACAAGAAGCAAAACGATAAACCACGCCTTGCTTCCGTTGCGAGCAGATTTCCATAGAGCGATGCCTTTCCAAATAACGCTCCAAGTTATACACAAGATGAATATCGGCAATACCCACCAAAACTTATCGATAATCGCTTCGAGCGATTGTAGCTGGTACATGGAGTTTTGTGTTAAGTGATAGTAGTTACAGGATAACACCAAGATCTAAACAAAAAAAGACCCCCAACGTCGAAGGTCTTTTTTAGAAAACGAAAATATTACTTTTCTGTTTTGCAGCAGCATCCGCCGTCTTTGCATTTTTTACAAAACATTGTTAGCGGCATAGCCAATGCGGAAAGCCCAACAAGGATATATACAGCCTTGACGACAGCCGGCCAGTTGCTCAGAAGAAGTTCTACAAGATTTACCTGAAAAGCTCCAACAAGCCCCCAGTTGAGTGCGCCAATCAAGACCAAAACGGCCGTGACCTTATGAACAATGCAGCAATTGCATTTCATATGAGTGGATTAGGAAGTAGATGGGAAAATTATAGCTTATTATCTGTATAAAGCGAAAAGATATCGCTACGGACCGCAAGCCTCGCAACATTCAGGTAGGGGTTTGCTCTTCTCGTTAGAAAATTTCATGTCTGTTCTTACGAACAGAATATGAGAATTTTCTACTCGGAGTCTTACGCTACGCGAAAACTCGACGGAGCTCGTCTTCGCTTTGCTCCAGACCGCAAACCTCGCAACATAACTGGCGGAGAGGGTGAGATTCGAACTCACGAGACCCCGAGGGGTCTAACGGTTTTCAAGACCGCCGCGTTCAACCGCTCTGCCACCTCTCCGTACTGCGACGCACAGGAATTATATTAAAAGCCAGACATAAATCAACTTATAATTGAGTATTACATGCCAGACAGATAAGAAATAGCTTCGTCCAATTGCTCATCCTCTTCGGTTTCATAAACGTCGGTTACTGTAATATCAGGAGTAATTCCGACATCGTCTATGCTTCTATCAGATGGCGTATACCATTTTGCTACGGTCATGCGAAGACTGGATCCGTCGCTTAACGGCTCAACCGTTTGAACGCTTCCTTTCCCGAAAGTCTGCTCGCCCATAATTATGCCGGTTTCGTAATCCTGCAACGCTCCTGCGACAATTTCCGAAGCGGAAGCGGAGCCGGAATTAACAAGAACAACAAGCGGCAATCCGGCGAAACTTGCATCACCGGTTGTATAGTAGATTTCATTATTTACATCATCCCTCATTTTTACGGCAACAGCCTTGTTTTGACCTGAAGCGAATTCGGAAATAACAGCAACTGCTGTATCGAGATATCCGCCTCCATTATTTCGCATGTCCAGAATTACGCCGTCAACATTTGCCAGAACAATATCGTTTACCGCTTCTTGGAATTCATCCTCCGTTTTATCGCCAAATTGATAAATGCTTATATATCCAATACTTTTGCCATTTTCGCCATCTATAACTTCCCATTCAACACTATCGATTTCGATTTTCGCTCTCTCTATGTCAAAAACAAGAGGCTCACCTTCACCCTCTCTGACTATCGTAAGGTTAACGGTTGTTCCGGCCTCGCCTCGTATAGCCATAATTGCATCAAAAACCGACATTTCATTCGCACGTTCGCCATCTATCAAATAAATAATATCATTCGGAAGAAGACCTTTTGTTTCGGCAGGAGAACCCTTAAAAGGGGTGACAATTACAAGTTCGCCATTTTCTATAGTCAATTCTGCGCCGATGCCTTCAAGCTCTCCTCCCATATTTTCTTGAAACTCTTTTGTCTCTTCCGGATCCATGAAAACTGTATAAGGATCATCAACAGAATCAACCAATCCATCGATTGCGCCATAAAGCATCTCCTCGCTATTGACTTTGCTCAAGTCGACATATGCGGAATCGAGCAAATCTTTCACGTCCCAAAAAAGTCCCAAATCAATTTCGTCTTGCGAATCGGACTCATCAACTGCAACAACTTCAGTCTGGAAATCGCCGATATCATTATAAAAATAAGAAGTCAGCCACCCGACCATGAAGAACACCATCATCCATACGGAAAACTTAATCAAGCTACTACGCGTTTGATACATCATATAAGAAGGTTAGTGTTTGTTTTTGCGCGGATAAAAATACTCTAAACTTCTATTTCACGCAAAATCTGCTTCACTTCGGTCGCACCTTCTTTTCCGATATCCGCATAAACCGCAGAAAAACTGACGAGCCCATGTGAAGAAATTTCATGCTTCACCGGCATCTGCGTTAGGAAGTTTTTCAAAATAGGTTCTTTATCAACTCCAATTATCGAATCCTTAAGTCCAACCATTCCCGTATCTGTTAAATACGCGGTCCCCTTGGGCAATATCTGCAAATCTGCAGTCGGTACATGCGTGTGCGTTCCGAAAATCGCACCAACGCGTCCATCCAAATATTTACCCATAGCAACTTTTTCACTGGTCGCCTCCGCATGAAAATCCACAAAAATTCCATCAAGATATTCGTGCGCCGTCTCGCGCAAAATCTTATCAACCGCCAAAAAAGGACATTCGTAATCTCTATGCATAAAAACTCGTCCGTGCAAATTAATCACAAGAATCCTTTTCATGAGAGCCGTCTCAACGATCCGCCACCCTCTTCCGGGATTATTTGAAGGAAAATTTGCAGGTCTGATAACGTGCGGATCTTTCTCATCCATTCGCGGAAACAAATCACGATTATGCCAGATATGATTTCCGGAAGTGAAAAAATCTATTCCGGCATGACGCATCTCGTCCAAATGATCGGATGTAAGCCCTTTTCCTCCAGATATATTCTCACCATTCGCGATTATCAAATGAGGCTCGAACTCTTTTTTAAGTTTCGGAATGAGCTTTTTCGTTGCCTCTCTTCCGGGCCTGCCTACGATGTCACCGATAAAAATGATTCTCATATGAATACATTATACCAAACAAGGTTATAATCCTAAATTTCTTAACTGCTGAAATAATTTTTCGCGTCCACCATATACATTAAGATCCCTATACGTAAGCATACGAGATGCAGTTTTTCTTATGAACTTTTCATAATCAGTTCGAAGTTTTACCATGCGTTCATCATATCCATTAGCTGAAATATACTCGCCTATTTGATGATTGATGTCGTTATCATGAGCAGAGTGCTCCAGTACGAAATCCCAAAACAAATTAAGTACATCGAGATTTTCAGAGAGAAACGCAGACAAGTCATCATATATAATACCCAAACAAACCTTTGAACGATCATCTTCGGTTGAAACGCCCAAGAAATATGCAATTAACCGAAGTGGGATTCTTATATCCCCCCATTTGATCCTGTCATCACAAGTCAGAGTTGTGAAGTCGCGCTTGCCAAGAGCTCTTGTTGGCGAAGTGTTTTCAGAGGCAAGACCGGCGATAAAGGAATTAATTAATTCCAGCCGCTTAATAGTTATCTCGAGCGGTTCTTCTTGCGTATCACAGGGAGTTGTCAGCGTGTCTATTTCGTCGAGCTCAAGATTTTTATCTGCTAAAACAAGTCCATCCTGTATATCAAGTGTAGAACGTATGGCCTCTCTAATATCCAAAGGGATTCGTGAAATATAAACATCTTGTATTTCGTGACCAGCAATAAAGTCCAAGAGTAAATGTCCAGCTTCATGCAAAGCGGTATCTATCCTAGCATTTGTATCCAAGCTCCAGTCTGCCAATTCGGTTTCGTGAGGTTCTCCGGTTCGAAGTCTGAATAAGAAAGCGCCAAGTTTCCTGCGTATTAATGGCGCCAATCTAGAGGCGGTATCCATTATGTCAGTCTTGCGGAGCGATATCCTATTAATACGTGGTAAATATTTTTTTACTTCTGTCATTTCAATGGCAAATTAATGAAAATGACAATAACATAAAAAAACAGCGTCGTCAAACTGCTCCGAGGGAGTTTACGTGGATGGACGTTATTATAAGAATGTTTGCGTATACAAACTCCTCTTAATTCTGATTACGAAACAGCAAGGATTTAATATGTGTTTCGAACGACCTTGATTCTGGAACGTGAAGAATTTGTTTTTGTTTCGAGTGATTCCGCAGTGCTCAAGTTTTCTTGAGGGCGTACATGCTAGCCCGAAAGAAAACAGGAAGCGAGGACTAACGAGAAACAAACATCAAATTCTCTCCATCGGCGCCACATTAATCGCCAACTTCTTCACACCATACTTCCTATCCTTGAACGAAACTGTAGCAATTCCTCCTGTTACATTCACGACAATTCCTTCTCCAAAAATCTTATGCGACACTCGATCGCCGGTCTCAAGATCGACAACGAAAGACTCTTCCGCCTCGACCGGAATCGGACGCTCTCCAAACGCATTCATCCTTTGAACCCTCGGTTCTCCATAATTTGTTTCCATCAATCCTTCTGGGATATCCATCAGGAATTGCGAAGGAGAATTTGATTTAAAATCTCCATATAACATTCTCTGTCCGGCATGCAATAAATAGAGATCATCAATCGCGCGCGTCATTCCGACATACATAAGCCTGCGCTCTTCTTCCATCTCTTGCGGATCGAGCATGCTTCGCGAATGCGGGAAGACGCCGTCCTCAACTCCGCAAATAAACACGCAAGGGAACTCAAGACCTTTCGCACTATGCAAGGTCATCAACGTAACAACATTATGACCCTCCTCGATCGAATCGAGATCCGAAATCAGAGCAACTTCCTCTAAGAAAGTCGCCAAGCTTACTCCGGGTTCAAGACCGTCATATTTAGTTGCAACCGATATGATTTCAAGCACGTTTTCATATCTGATCTGTCCTTCTTCCGAGCCGTCGAGAAGGAAATCTTTATAACCGCTTGCCATAAGAACATCCTTGATAACGCCGCTCGCAGGATATTTAAGGGCAGAGTCCTGTCCGTCGCGAATTATTTTTGCAAATTTTTTGAGCGAATTGATTTTTGCATCCGGAAGCTCTTCGGCAAGTTCATCTATGTTTTCAATTACATCCCAGAAGCTCATCTGATGTCGTGCCGCATATTCTTGAATCGTTTGAATGGTTTTTTCTCCCAAATTCCTGACGGGTATATTTATAATTCTAAGCATGCTGACCGTATCGTTCGGATTGTTTACAACTCTCAAATAAGCAACAAGATCCTTGATCTCTTTTCTTTGATAAAATTTCAGACCACCTACAATTCTATAAGGGATCCCATATCTCATAAAAACCTCCTCAAGCACGCGCGACTGCGCATTCGTTCTATATAGAACAACGAAATCGTTATATTCGGGATGCTCATATCCGCGAATCCTATTCTCAATCTCTCGGGCAACCAGTTCGGATTCGTCTTTCTCATCTCGAGCACGCCAAACTCGGATTTTTTCTCCACCCTCGCGCGTTGTCCACATCTTCTTTTCTTTTCTGGATTTGTTTCTGGAAATAACTTCATGCGCCGCATTCAAAATTACAGGCGTAGATCTGTAATTCTGCTCGAGTAATATGACTTTCGCGGCAGGATAATCCTTCTCGAAATCCAAAATATTCTGCATATTGGCACCTCTCCAAGAATAAATCGACTGATCGCTATCGCCGACCACGCAAATGTTTTTATATTTGGCCGCAAGCATCTTCACCAACATGTATTGCGAGTGGTTCGTGTCCTGATACTCATCGACTAGAATATATTTGAATCTCTCCTGATATTTCGCGAGAACTTCGGGGAAGTTTTTGAATAATAAAACCATCTGCATAAGCAAATCGTCGAAGTCCATAGCTTGATTTTGCTTGAGTCTTTTTTGATAAATTTCGTAAATTTGCGAGACTTTTTGTGTAAAAAAATTATGAGCTCTGTCGGAAAAATCGGAAGCTTCAATCAGCTCGTTTTTCGCACCCGAAATATGCGACAAAATCGCCTTGGGATTTACTTTTGCCGGATCAAATCCGAGCTCTTTCATGATTTGCTTAACAAGAGCCTCGCAATCGGTAGTGTCATAAATCGTGAAATTATTTTCATATCCCATGACGTGCGCTTCCTTGCGTAATATCCTCGCGCATATGGAGTGAAAAGTCCCCATCAAAGGCAAGTCATATTGTCTCAAAAAAGTGGCATCCACCTTGGCCGGCACAACCGCTTCAGGATGAAGAAGTTTGAAAACCCTTTTTAGCATTTCGTTGGCAGCCTTATTCGTAAAAGTCACCGCCAAAAGATTCCAAGGGCTTATATTATTATGCTTAATTATATGCGCAATTCTATGCGTAAGAGCCCTCGTCTTGCCGGAACCGGCACCTGCGATTATCAAAACCGGACCGTCCGTCGTCGTGACAGCTTCGTGCTGTTTTTCGTTCAGGTTTTTGAAGATTAAATCGTCCATTGGACTCGCATTATAATGTCGAGGGGTGAAAAGTGCCAAGACGTAATTGTACCAATAAGAATTCTGGATTTACAAAAACGCAAAAACCACTTCCCTCACAACGACATAAATAGGTAATATCAAAAAGTCATGCTCAAAAAAATACAAAAAACAATCTTCTTCGCGATTATCTTCCTGCTCCCTCTTGTCTTTAACAAGTGGGGTTTCGATATGTATGAACTTCCGAAAAATACATTTCTGAAAATTGGAGTGGGAATCCTCTGTATAGCACTTTTATTACCGCTTTTTAAGGCGAAGAAAATCGCGATTAATTTGAGCAAAACCCAGATTTACGCAATATGTTTTTTCTTGCTCGTCCTAGCGATGTCATTAATAGTCGCGATAAGGCCGAACGTGAGCTTCTGGGGGAGTTACTCTAGGCAAGGCGGCATTATCAATATGCTTTTTTACCTACTACTATTTCTCGCTTCGCTGAAAATTTTAAGCAAAAAAGAAAATATAATAATTCTATTTAAAGGAATATCTGCGGTAGGCGTAATTATGAGTGTATATGCGATATTGCAGAAACTCGGATACGACATTTTTCCCGAGGAAATTACCGCTTTATTTGCAGGTAGAAGTTTTTCCACAATGGGGAATCCAACATCATTTGGTGCATTTCTATTGTTCCCGATTTGGAGCGAAATGTATTTATTAAATGTTAATAAAAAAAGAAGAATCGCATCTTTTTCAATGCTGATTTTATTGGTAATCGCATTGGTCTTAACCGCAAACAGGGCAAGCATGCTCGCATTGATTGGAACGGGATTTCTTTACATGCTTAGACAATTTAAGGGTAACAAAAAAGCGTTAATCGGGATATTGACAGGTACAGCTGTTTTGGGAGTGTTATTCGTTGGTATATACGGTGACAACTTGCGCTCGTTTAATTCGCGAATTTCAACATGGAAAAGTAGTTTTGAAATTATCGCCGACAATCCGATAGCCGGATACGGACTCGAATCTTTCCCGTATGTTTTCGAGAGATATGTCAGAGAAGATTTTTTTGATTACGAAGATTATAAGAATCTTGCCGATCGTCCGCACAACGAATTTATTGAATCGTGGATACACTTGGGATTGCTGGGGGCTTTGATGTATTTGGGATTTGTATTTTTTTGTTTTAAAAAATACTGGTTGTCAGAAAACAAAGAGGTCGTTTTTGCTTCGCTTGCAGTATTGTCGTTAATCGCAAGTAATATTTTTAGTTTTTCACTCGTAACACATTATTCATTCCTAGCGGTATTTGTAGCAATAATCCTATTGGATAGGAAAATGAAACTGATTGTAAAAAACAGTCTATTGAAAAAAACAATTATAGGATTCGCAATCTTATTAATAATTGCAAGTATGACAATAACCGTTCGGACTTTTCTGTCAGATTTTTATATTACAAAAGCATATCTTGCTTATAACGCAGGAGAAAATGAAATGTCTGTTAACGAGATGGAAAAAGCTACCAATTCAATGCCGTTTTATTCGGAGATATATTCATCAGCATCGACTCTTTATTGTTATATCGCTTCCGCGACACAAGATGCCTCTTATTTATTGCTTGCTGCAGATGCCAACCAAAAAGCTATAGAAATTAGCGCTGGGAGCCTTCAGTCTCTTCTCGACGAGGCGCGAATTTATATACTCGCCGGAGATTATGAATCTGCTCAGGAAATATATTTAAGCGCATACGAAAATATCGGATTCAATCCATTCTTGTATGAAAAATGGGGCAATGCGTATTTCGCAGAAGGAAAATATGCGGAAGCGGCTATTGTTTATGATGAACTTTTGGAGGTTATGCCTGAAGATTGGGCTGCGCCATTATTAAGCGGCTCGGAACCATCAGAGGGGGAAAGAATATTTTGGAAAGTTCATTCGGACTTCTTGGATACATTGCAAAATGCGATAGATTCTTATGCCGCGACAGGACAAGATGCAAAAGCCGAAGAGATTATGGACAAATTAAAATAGCCTCCCTTTTTAAGAGAGGCTATTTTCGAAATACTAAAATATATGAGTTTATTTATTCGCCACAAGTGTCGCGAATAAGGTTTAACAAACCGCGAGAAATCATGTCCATTTGGGTCGACAAGCTTACTTGTGATCCGGAAATCCCAATTGCCAATGCGGAAGAAACCATGTCTATCTGATCTGACAATGTAGTTACTGCCGTAGGGATATAGTGTGTGTTTGTCGTGTCAATAGCTCCGGCCAATGAAGATGAAACTGAGCTTAGTTGAGTTGCCAAGTCACAAGCCGTAGTAGTACATGATCCGGCAGTTACGACAGTTTCCGAGACAGTAAACGGAGGAGGTGTCGTAGTAGTAGTAAGTTTACCCTGCCATAGAGCACCGCCCGCACCAGTAACCGCGAGCATAAGTAATGCACCGACCACGAATGCGCCAAGAAGCTTGACCCATTCCTTTTTTTTCATGTTTTCCATCATTTTTTGTTTTGGTTAAAATTTTATGGATTTATATATGTTTAGGTTTTTATTCCTAACTACATCACTACGTCACTACGTCACTTCTCATACTTCCCCAACTTCTCCTACTACCTCTGTATCTCCACCCTCATCCCAACCTCTCCAAACGCATAAACAATCTTAGCCTCTTCAGGAAGAACTCTTATGCATCCATGGCTTACAGGAGTGCCGATATGTTCAAGCGCTTCGTACCAGAACGCGCCACCATCGTTTGCGAGATAAGGAAGGGCGTGAATACCATGTCCGACAGACGTGAAGGCCATCCAGTTAGGCATTGAGTAGTGAGGCCATTCGCCGCCGACTCTCAACTCCTGCTTGTTTAATATAGAATAGCTTCCGGTTGGAGTTGGGGTTGAGGCCTTACCGGAGCTTATTTGAAACTCTCTTATAACAGTATCGCCTACGTGCAGATACATCATCTGATCAGAAAGATCTACACCTATCCATTTTTCACCTGTCAGCAATGTGCTGTTCGTAGAAGTTGTCACAACATCCATTAACGTAGTGCTCAAGGAGCCGCTTGAGTCGGCTACAAACTTAACTTCCGCTACAGCTTCGTCCATCCACCTGATGTTTTCAGCTACAGGGGCAAAGTACTCCTTGTACCAAGCATCTGTTGCAGGAGCAACACTTATAAACCTAAATGTTCCAATTTCACCCGGATAAACCATATCTTCAACCATTGCGACTCGGCTGTCGGAAATCCATCCGTCGACAACAGAAGAGCCTTGGCCGAATATACTTGAACGATCTTGGTCATTCCACGTGCCAAGATTTACATAAGTTTGATTTGTGCATCCCGAATCGAAGGAAAACCAAGCCGCAGTTCCGGTATTTTTCACCAAAACATCAACAGTGAATTCTTCCCCCGGAGTGATAAGATCGGAGACTGTTACAGAAGAAACTTCACCGCCGTAAGTCGCATCAGTAGGCGGAGTGTAGAGACATACGGACTTGACTCCCTCTTTTGCCGAAACGTAAATTACATTTTCATCTGCCGAGTCATGCAATTCGGAATCATCAGCTTTTACCAAAAACAAGCGAGTACTGTATTTTATCGATATATCCTCGTCTTCGGTATCAAAAGCAAAAAAACTGGTATAGAAATGTCTCGAAAAATGTTTATCAACATCAGAAATGGGGTCTTTTGAATAAAAATGCCCAAGCGAAAGAGATCCGAAAAACGCAACTAGAGAGAACGCCGCAGTGACGATATTAGCCTTTTTATTCATGTTGTTTATTTTTAATTTTAATACACAATTATAAAACAAAAGAGCGGATAAAGCAAGTCGAATAGACGTGTTTAACCGAAATGGGGGTCAAGTGGTTTGACATGAAACTGCAAGGAGAAATAAAATACAACTTGGTGTGAAAATCGATAAAAAGTAAAGTTGATACCGATCCGTCTGGGTAATAGCCAAAATTTAAAATAAAAATAAAAACTCCTAACCACCACAAAATGGTAAACCAAATGGCTCAAAAGCTATCCCGTTTGTTAGTATGCGGAATAGCACTGTTGGTCGTAGTGATGAGCATCCAGCTCGCATCCGCTGCGCCTACTCAAGAGCTCAAAAACTCTGTTGGAGAGATAGCTTACTCATATTCCGAAGGGTATTTCGAAGACAGCTACTCTTCAAGTTCATCATGCTATGCATACAGCGACTACTATACCGGAGGGTACTACTATTATTGTCCGGATGGTTGTTACTATTACGATGAGGATGCTTATGGCTATTATTACTGCTACGGTACTGGAAATTATTTCTATTATGGAGGTTCAAGTACTGACAGTTATTATGAAGGATATTTTGAAGAAGATTATTCATACAATTCGTTATGTACGGCGAATTATGATAGTTATTCGGGGACTTATTATTATTACTGTCCTGATGAATGTTCTTACTATGATCCGGATTATTATGGAGATTATTGGTGTTCGGGTAGTGGCATGTCTTATTACTATGACGATAGCAGCTCCGATTATTCAGAAGGCTATTTCGAAGATGATTATTCGTATAACGGATTGTGCGATTATTATTACGACAGCTATTCTTATACTTATTATTATTCCTGTCCGGACAGCTGTTGGTATTACGATCCGTACTATTACGGCTATTATTATTGCGACAACAGTGGTAGCTATTATTACTACTATGCGGAAAGCACATATTCTTATTCGGAAGGTTATTTCGAATATGATTACAGTTATAATTCATCGTGCGATGCGTACTATGACAGCTATTATGGCAGCTATTATTACTACTGTACGGATGGATGTTATTACTATGATGAATACGACTATGGGTATTATTGGTGTTCGGGTAGTGGCGAATACACCTACTATGATGATTACAGCGTAGATTACAGTTACGACGAAGGATATTTCGAATCGGATTACTATTACAACAGCGCTTGCGTAAGTTATTACGATAACTATTCCGGAACATATTATTACTATTGTCCGGATGGATGTTGGTATTACGACGAAAGCTACTATGGCTACTACTATTGCAGCTATAGCGGCTCAAGCTATTACTACACAACATACGATTACGACTACGATAGTTACTACGACGGATATTTCGAATGGGATTATTCATACAATTCATCATGCACCGCATACTATGATAGGGATTCTTACACCTATTATTACTACTGTGCAGATGGATGTTACTACTATGATGAAAGTTATTACGGATACTATTACTGCGAAGATAGCATGAGCTATTACTATTACGGCGCAGACTCGTATTACACATACGACGAAGGATATTTCGAACCTGACTACGACTACAATTCATCATGTACTTCGTATTATGACAGCTATAGCGGTACGTATTATTACTACTGCCCAGACGGGTGTTATTACTACGATGCAAGCTATTACGGATACTATTGGTGTGAAGGAAGCTATAGCTACTACTATTACAGCGACGACTGTCAGTATGATTCAAGATATGGATATTACATGTGCAGTAACGGATGTTATTACAACAGCTACATGTATTGGTGCGATGATGGATACTATTACTATTATGACAACTACGATTACGACAATTACGACCAATACTGGAGCTATTACGATAGCTACGTCTATTACGATGACTACGCCTATGATTCAAGCACAGGATGCTACTACTACTATGATGGAACTTATGACTGTAGCCAATATACCTACGGTTACTACGAGACAAATTATTGGTTGAGCTCAGACTGTTCAGATTACACAGATCAATGGTATGGAACATACTATTATTGTGATGATGGATGTTATTACTACGAGGATTATTACTATTGCGATGGGTATTACTACTACTATGAAGATTATTACACCGACTGGTATGGGGATTATTGGGATAGCTACAGCTACTGGGAGGGATGTTATGACTATGGAACATATTATTACTGCCCAGATGATGGATGCTACTACTACTCGGATGGATACACATGGTGTGAAGATAGTTATGACGTAGGATATCAAAACGATTGTTCGTACGACGAAAACGGCTACTACGTTTGCGATGATGGATGCTATTACTATGACGAGTACTATTATTGCGACGGGTATAGGTATTTCTATGATTGGGATGGATACTATGACGAACAAGGTTCGACATGGTGGGATTCAAACTGCTACTACTATAACGATCCATGGTACGGCGGATATTATTACTGTGACGATGGATGTTATTACTACGATGATGGATATTCATGGTGTTCATCAGACTACGAAGGAGATTATAGTGACTACTATTACTGGGATTATGAAGATAACGAATACAGCTGCTGGTATGACGAGAACGGTTACTACGTCTGCGATGACGGATGTTACTACTATGATTACTACTATTATTGCGACGGGTACCAATACTACTATGATGATTACCAGTATGATTATTGGGACACTACAGAAGGATATGACTCTAACTATTGGGATGATTACTGCACGGAATATTATGATGAATACCTAGGCTACTACTATTATTGTTCTGACGATGGATGCTGGTACTTCGACGATTACTATTATTGCGACGGAGAGTATTATTACTACTACGATTACACGACAGATGACGAGTGGGCTGGTTGTACGGCGGGACATGATACGGTATATGGAGATTACTACTACTGCCCAGATGACGGATGCTACTACTACGATTATTGGTATGAGTGCAGTGAAACCGGATACTATGATGACTGGTACTATGACAGCTATGGCGAATACGCCCCTGAAACCGGATATTCGGACGTCGAACCATGGAATCCATATGCCGAAGCTATTAACTACCTAAGCGAGGAAGGAGTTATCGAAGGATATTCAGATGGTACGTATAAGCCAAATGCAGATGTTAATCGCGTTGAGGCTCTCAAAATCATATTCGCAACATTGGATAATGTATTCGATATCTATGACGTAGACGAGACTCAAACATCAATTACCGGAAACATGAACTTCTCGGATGTAATGGACGGTTCATGGTATATTCCTTATTTGCAGGAAGCTTATGAGCAAGGAATCGTTGAGGGTTATCCTGATGGCTCGTTCCAACCGGGAAGCACGGTAAACAAAGTGGAAATCCTTAAGATGGTTATCGAGGCGTTTGGTCTTGATGGCAATTTGAAAGATGAAATTACTACGACATTGTATGCGGATGTGGACGAAACGGCTTGGTATGCAACATATGTACAACTTGCGAACGAAATGGGTATTTACTATGACTTGTTGTTGAGCGACAACTTCAACCCTGGTGAATACATGACCAGAGGTGAGATTGCAGAGTTGGTTTACAGATTTGCAGACCAGTTATATCTCTATGACGACAGCGGCGTAACAACGAACCGCGTATTCCAACAGCAATAAGCTGAAATTAAAAGAGCCCCCGCATGCGGGGGCTCTTTTTTTGTTACAAATCTACCGTTCCAATAATTTCGACAACTCCTTCTTGAAGGATTCGACATCCTTGAACTGGCGATAAACGGAAGCGAATCGGATATACGCAACTTCGTCTAAATTTTTCAGGCTATCCATTACATCCTCTCCGATCTGATTAGAGGAGACTTCTTTTGAAAGAGAGCTCCATTGTTCTTCCAAGACATCGATAAGATGTTTTACTTGTTCTTGGGTAACGGGGCGTTTTTCACACGCTTTCCAAATACCGCGCTCGACTTTTTCTCGGTCATAAGCTTCACGAGTACCGTTCTTTTTAATAACTATGAAATTAGAAGTTTCAACACGTTCAAATGTAGTGAAACGATGCGTACACTTCTCGCATTCGCGCCTTCGGCGAGTTTCTTTGTTGTCGTTCGTATCTCGAGAATCTACGACTTTGGTATCCTGATTATGGCATTTGGGACATCTCATGATTTGATTTTAATGCAAGGAGATTGCATTCGCAATCAAGCTTCTTTCTTCCGCATAAGCATCAGTCATCCCTGCGATAAAATCCTTAACGGCAATATGCTTAACGTCTCCAGCGATTTTTCGGAATTTTTCGGGGATCTCTTCGTAGTGCTCAAGGTAATAATCAAATAAAGTTTCTATGATTTTTTGCCCGCGCGCATTAGATGTTCGCACATCATCACTTTTGTAAAAAGAGTCATGTAGAAATTTTTGCAATTCAGATACACCACCAGCAACATCGGGAGAAAAAGAAACAAGTGGAGTGCCATACTTGTAAACGTCGGAGATCGTTTTTATGCCTGCGGAATCAATATTAAGATTCGTTTGCGCGACTAAATCGGCAACCGTAATTCCATGGAGCGCACTCAGTATCCTTGAGACAAGAATATCGCCGGAAATATCATCTCCATAACGCTTCTTGGCTTGAGATGCAGCTTGTTCAAATAATCGGAATTGCAAAGCGTCTTGAATATCAATCGCGCTCCTTCTGAATGCATCAACGAAGTCATGATAAACATAAGCGATTTGATCGGCAAAATTCACCACTTGAGCCTCAAGGGTTGGATAGGTGAACTTATCTGTAGAACTTGGATGATCCCAAGGAGTTTGGTGTTTTTTGAGACCATCAAGAACTTCAATTGTGAGATTCAGACCTCTGAAATTAGGGTATCCTCCTTCAAGTATGGTTACGGCGCGAACACTCTGTTCATTGTGCTCGAACTTTTCGCCGAATCGCGCCATGCATTTATCAAGAGCCTCTTCTCCGGCATGTCCGAAAGGCGTATGTCCGAGATCATGCGCGAGAGAAATAGCTTCGGCGAGATAAGGATTCAAATTAAGGCGTTCAGCGATATCTCTTGCAGCCGTGACAACGGAATCGGTATGAGAAGCTCGAGTTCTATAATGATCGCCTGTTCTGGCGGGCAGTACTTGTGTTTTGCCGCCAAGGCGAAGAGACGTATTGCAATTTCTTATTCTATGGCAATCAACTTTGAAAGCAGGCCTGTTTGGATCTATCGGTTCAGGGTGTTCTCTTCGAGATAAAATACTTTTGGCCGCGTATGGCGCGAGATGTTTTTCAAGGTCTAATTCCATAAAACAATATATTTTTGGACTAGTCAGCAAATAATTATTCCATAAAATGCTCAAAAATGCTAAATTTCAGTATAGCGCTATGAAAAAACTACCAATTGTAATTGTCACGTCCATACTGTTTTCGACTTCACAAGTCGGAATGGTTTTTGCATCGGATGCAATAACATATGAAGAGCTCGCCACGAATATGGATCTGATTTTACCGCAAGCAACATCTATAAGCGGACTTGCCGAGCATTCTAATTGGCAGGAGGTGGAAATGACAGAAACTTATTATGGGATAGAAGCTGTTTATCATGCGCTTTATGACGAGAATTACACTCTGAGTTCTGAACTGCCAACGATCTATGCATATGTAATTCCATATTCTTCCGAGGAGTCGCTTGAGAGTGAATTCGAAACATGGATTAATAGCGATAAGTTTACGACCGGAGCATGGAGTTTATTGGATCAAGGAGTTTATAATTTTAGTTATAAGACGGGAGCCGGAACCGAGAGCGATATCATGATGGATTATTCATCGGAATCAAATACGCTGCACTATATAACGCGAAAAGACAACCTTCTGATAGCTGTGAATTTTTATAGAACGGGAGGTGAGTACAACAGAGGGAATGTTTTGGCTTATGAAGATTATGTTTTGAATTACGACGACACGCTTGATGTATTGAAAGGAGTTGGATCTTATATAAAAGAGTCTGTAGATTTTTATTTGGACAATATCACATCGGGGACAGGACCTGATGATTATGACTATTATGCTTCGTCCGCAGAATACAGCATGGATTTGGATGAAATTTATTCAGTCCCTCTCAATGGATCGATTGAATTTTCTGTTTATCTAGACGACGGTTCGGAGGTCGGTACGATCTTGGACTCAACAGGGGTTGATACACCACAGTACGGATCAATGACGCTAGGTATAAACGAAAACGCGATTTTGGATTTCAACATTTACGATCCTTATACGAAATCGGCATGTTCAGATTCGTCAGGATGGCAGAGGATATATTCGGAAGAGCCTATAGATATTTATGAATGGTCGAATATTAAAATAGAATATGGCGCCAAGACAGGCATGAACATCTACTTGAATGGAAGATTACAGGAACATTGCGAAGCTTACCGGAGTAGAAGTGGTCAGCCGTTGTACCTCGGAGATTATGTCGGAGACATAATTGAAGAAAGTTTCGTCGGATATATAAAAGGATTCAAAACTGTTTATTCAAAAAACGAAGATGGTTCGACGACTGATTCTGTTCAAGCGGAGATGATTTTTACGGATGTCGGATCGGATTATAAATACGCAGAAGCGATAGAGTACCTGAGAGATGCCGGCATGATAAGCGGATATGACGATGGAAGTTTTAAGCCGGATCAAGAAATAAACAGGGCGGAAATTCTAAAAATGCTTCTACTTGGATTCGGATATGAAGTGCCGGAATTGGAAGGCACGGAAGAAACGTTTTTCGCAGACGTCGAGGCTGGAAGTTGGTACGAGAAATATATTGTTTATGCTGCCGAATCTGGATTTGTAGATGGTTATGCAGATGCCACTTACAAGCCTGATCAAAACGTCAATAGAGTGGAATTTTTGAAAATACTTACGAGAATATACGGCATTGATCTGTCGGACTATGCAGTCACGGGAATCTATACCGATACCGATGCATTAGTTTGGTATGCGCCTTATGTCCAGTATTCAAAAGACAATAATTTAATCGATGTCGGTTTGGACAATATGTTCTATCCGGCAAACGCTATTACGAGGGGAGAGGTTGCGGAAGCGATATACAGGATAATGAACATTGAATGACAAAGTTCTGCCGGTATTCGTAATTCGGAATTCGATATTCAAAAACAAGGTTAGAAAGCTGAGACACTGACAACAAGAAGATGTTGTAATTCAAGATCGCATGGAGTAATCTAGCCGGCGGAGAGACTAAAATACGAAGCTTCCGTTCGCGGGGGCTTTTAGTCGTCAATTGAGTTTCGCACAACTTGATGTAAAATCAAATCATGAAAACTCTCAAGCCTCTGATCATCGATTTTCTTGAACACGCCGAGATTGCAAAAAACCAATCTCCAAAAACGATCGAGAATTACAAGCACTATCTGACTCGTTTTTCCGACTTCGCAGGAGACATTAATCCGCGCGAAATTACGCTGGCAACAATTCAGAAATATCAACTCAATCTAAACAGACTTGTTCCGGAGCACGGGGAGAATTTAGGCAAAAAAACTCAAAATTATCACATTATCGCCTTGCGCGCATTTCTGAAATATCTTATCAAGAATGATTACGAGACTCTCCCACCGGAAAAGATAGAGCTCTCGAAAATTCCCGAACGGACAGTCGAGTTCATAACGCGCGAAGAGGTTGAGAGGCTTTTTGAAACTATAAATCTCAAGTCCAAAACCGGCCTACGCGACCGCGCAATACTCGAAACATTATATTCGACAGGTCTTCGTGTAAGCGAACTCAGATCGCTTAATCGCAAGCAGGTGGATCTTACGAGAAAAGAGTTTATGGTGAGAGGAAAAGGTCGCAAGCCGCGAGTGGTTTTCTTGTCTGAAAGGTGTGTGAAATGGCTGACGGAATATCTTAATTCGCGAGCCGACAATCTCGAGCCGATATTTATAAATTACGGACGCGGAAGAGCGGAAGAAGGAATTGGACTTGATGAAAAACGCAGACTTACAACATATACGATTCAAGAAATGGTAAGGCGCACTGCACTTCATGCGGGGATCGCAAAGACAGTAACTCCGCATGTTCTCAGGCACAGTTTCGCAACTGAATTGCTAACAAATGGCGCAGATATAAGGGCTGTTCAAGAAATGCTCGGGCACGCTTCAATTACGACTACGCAAATTTATACGCACGTAACGAATCAGAGGCTGAAGGAGATACACAGGAAATATTTGCGCTAGCAGTGTTTCACGCATAATATCTCAAGGTCAAAATCAAAACACATGATCCTCTTCCAATCGGTTACAAAAAGATATGATGAGCATACGGTTCTTAATTCGATAGAACTGCAGATAGACAAAGGCGAATTCATGACCTTGATCGGTCCTTCCGGTGCCGGCAAATCAACACTGATTCATGCGCTTATAGGCGCAACATCAATCGACAGAGGCTCTATAACAGTAAATGGAAGCGATATCACCAAGTTTACACGCGAACAGTTGCAAGATTACAGAAGGGGAATCGGCATGGTCTTTCAAGACTTCAAACTCCTTCCGAAAAAAACCGTTTATGAAAATGTAGCATTCGCAATGGAGGTTTGTGGTACGGAAGAAGCTGCCACAAGAAAGCGAACAAGAGAGGTTCTTGAAATGGTAGGTTTGCAAAATCAATCCGGCCAATTCCCAAATCAATTATCGGGCGGTGAAAAACAGCGTGCGGCAATCGCTCGAGCTCTCGTGCATAACCCGAAATTATTTATAGCCGATGAACCGACGGGGAATCTAGATCCGGAGAGCAGTATTGAGATTTTAAATTTACTGCAAAAGATTCACATAAACGGCGCAACAGTCATACTGGCGACTCACAACAAGCATCTCGTCGATAGACTGATGAAGAGAGTTGTTGTTATGAAAGCGGGTATGATCGTTGGCGATCGCGAAGAATCCGGATATGGGATGCCGAAAGAAGTGGAAGAGGTGGAGAGGGTGGAGCTGGAGTAAGACACAAGGAGCAAGACACAGACAGCAGAATAATGCGCTCTTTTCCACAAAAATTTAATGTCTCCATGTTATTCTCGGAGGCATTATGGATTTAATTTATCTCAACGCCCTTCAGAATCACCTCTACGACAGGCCTCGTACGCTTATCGCGATTTTGAAAAAACATAATTTCAATGCCCGCCGAGCTTATGAACAGCGCAAGGACGCAAAGCATTCCTTGCGCAATAATATAAGTTGTTTCGCGGAAGCGAAACTCATTAGCGAAATCAAAAATAAAAATCTCGATCCTGAGAAAGATTACGAACGCCTGCAAAAACTCGGCATGAAAATTCTTGCAATCACAGATGCGAACTATCCGGAAAATCTGAAAAACACATCTTGCCCACCGGTAATTCTCTATTACAAGGGTGAACTCGAATGTCTGAAAAATCCACGAATCGCCATAGTCGGTACAAGAAAAATTTCAACTTACGGCAAGCGTGCAGTTTCAGCAATAACAGATAAACTCGCCGAATATAAAATCACAGTTGTAAGCGGTCTTGCTTATGGAATCGATACCGATGCGCATACTAAATCTCTCAAGAAAAACATGCCGAATATCGCCGTTCTCGCAAACGGACTCGATCAGATATATCCAACCGAAAACAAACATCTTGCCGACGAGATAATCGCACGCGGCGGACTGATTATCTCCGAATCTCCACCCGGCGTTCCTTCTCAGAAGTTCATGTTCCCGATTCGCAACAGAATTATCGCGGGTATTTCCGATGCAACGATTGTCGTCGAAGCACCGCAGAAGTCGGGTGCGCTGATTACGGCAGACTATGCGTTCTCCGAAAACAGGCTTGTATATGCGGTCCCAGGTGAATTCGATTCTTACAGACAATCGGGCTGCCACAAGCTGATCAAGTCGCAAAAAGCGGTATTGCTAGATGATCCGAGTCAAGTAATAGACGACATAACGCCGACTCAACTTAAATTGGAATTTTCACGCGAAAACAATCAACTCGCGAACTTACTCGGCGCTCTAACACACGAGCCGACTCACATAAACACCATAGCAAAGTCTCTAAACTCAAATCCCCAATCTCTAATCTCCAATCTTCTCGATCTGGAAATGATGGGGAAGGTGAAAAATGTCGGTGGAATGTGCTATGTGAAACTATAAATCTTTCTTGAAAAACAATGCCAGATCTTTTTTAGATGCGGAAATTATCTGGAATTCCATAATAAAAATTCATCATTCCACTATCCTATACACCTCATTCAACGTCGTCACTCCTTGAATAACCTTGAGTACGCCATCTTCTTTGAGAGTTAACATACCTTTGCGTCTAGCCGCTTCAAAAATTTCATGCGTGCTTTTATTGCCAAGAATCAAATCTTTTATTTCGTCATCAAAAGCAAAAACTTCCGCGATACAAGTCTGTCCGGAATATCCGGTATGACTGCATTTCGGACACCCAACAGATTGATAAAGCTCGGACGGAATGTCGACTTGAGTATCGGGCGCGACCGATTTTATTGAAGCCGCAACTTTTGCAATTTCATCCTTTTCCGACTCGGTAATCTGTTTCTTGATCGAACAATTTTTACACAAAACCCTTATAAGCCTCTGCGCGATAATCGTGTGAATTGCAGGCGCAATCATGTAAGGCTGAAGTCCTATATTAATCAATCTCGGGATCGTCTCAACGGCACTATTCGTATGAAGAGTGCTAAGAAGCACATGACCCGTAAGCGCAGCTTGAGCAGCGGTTTCAGCGGTTTCCATATCACGAATTTCACCGATCATTATGATGTCGGGATCTTGTCTCAAAATAGCGCGCAATCCACCTCCGAAAGTATATCCGCGTTTATCATTAACCTGACTTTGAGTGACGTTTTCAAGATGATATTCGATCGGATCTTCAAGGGTGATGATCTTGGTTTCCGGTTTATTGAAACGACGCAGCATCGCATAAAGAGTTGTTGTCTTACCTGATCCGGTAGGACCTGTAACAAGGATCATGCCATTCGCAATTCCCGTAGCGGCATTAACCAAATCGAGATTTTTGCCATGATAGCCCATATCGGTGAAATCAAGCGCTTTCTTCCCGCTGTCGAGAAGACGAAGCACGAACGATTCGCCGTATTCAGTCGGTATGGCGGAAACTCTCACGTCGATTTTTCGTTTATTGTAATTAAAATAAAATCTTCCGTCCTGAGGTTCGCTCATCACGTTCAATTTCATTTTGCATTTATACTTCAACTGATTCGTTAAATATTCAAAAGTCTTCCTGTCCATCTGGAAAATATTTTGCAAAACGCCATCGATTCTAAATCTGATGTTTACGATTTTCTCTTCGGGCTGATAATGGATGTCTGATGCATGCGTCTTCACGGCACCCACATTGATAAGGTTGAGCGCCTCTTCGGCAGTGACGTCTGTAAGTTTTTGTTTGAGCTGTTGTAATCCCTCGATCTCTTTTTCATAAGCCTCAATCTGCGACTCATCGACAATATTTTCAACCTCGCCAACCTCTTCTTTGTAGGTTGAAACTTCATAAGATTGAAGCGCCTCTTTTATGCCCTCTTCGCTGGCAAGATTGATGTTTATCTGATAACCGGCCTCTTTCAATCCCTTGATTATGGTTAAAGTTTCCGGATTCGTAGGATGCGCGATCGCAACACGAACTTTTTTCCCTATTCTGAAAAAAGGAATAACAAGAGCTTTTTGGGCCTGTTCTTTCGGGATCAAAGCCAAGTAATCCGGATTTATCGGCATAGTACCGATATTCAGATAATTCATATTCATCGCCTTCGCGCTTGCGGCAACAGCTTTTTCCTTAAAAAGTCTGTTAATCTGTTCAAGGTGATTCGCTTGAGCATCGGCTCCCGAAGGCGTGCCGGATTGAGACTGTTGTCCACCAGATTGTGCAGCAGATTGTTCGTCAGCCATGAAATTAGAGTCAAATTAATCATATTATTGTACCATAAAAAGCATGCCAAAGGAAGAGCGCCTTCAGGAGGCCAGTCGTTTAGTCTGCACAGAGCCTGGTTACATACACAAATCTTTATCTTTTTTTAGGAGGAACAGCAACCTCTAGCTTAAAAGGGCCGGCATTTGCTCTAAAACTATTTTTGCAAGCCTCGAGATCTCCATACCCAACCCCTACCGGAATTCCATCGACTACACCACCTACGTTGAATGCTAATTTCTTGCAGCCTCCTTCTTGTGCGGTCGGCACATCTCCACTTGCTACGGGTGATTGTTCCAGTGTCCCACCATTGGCATCAAAAATCTCCCCACACTTAGGACCCTGATACGGACCCTCTCTCAAAGTCTGCCAATGCAGTGCCTTCGCCGCATTACTGGAAAGCATAGTAAGTTCATCAGCTCTCAGACAAGTTTTTTCTGGAAGCCCCACAACAACGGCATTACCTGTAGCCTTATCACTTACCGAGAAGAGCGGTCCTTTTTTATAACAGCTATCATCACCAATTCCTTGAAGCCAATTTACAACAAACTCCCTTCGAACGGCGTAAGGGCTTTTGTCTTCCCTTAGCCATGGCAAAGCCTGTTTTACGGGAAGAAATACGCCGGTGCAAACAGAGTCAACACCCGCATCTTTATTGCGACAAGGTAGCGGACTACCATCGACCACAAAAGAATTATAGCCTCCGACATTTTCCCATGATACATCAGGTACCACGCATTCTACCTTCCCGTCTGCAATTTCTTGGCGGTACTTTTCGAGAGCCGGATCCTTAAACTCAGACCGCAGAGCAGGAGCGATATTGGCGATACTATAAGCTTCGTGAGTAAGTTCGGAATATCCATCATATCCACACTGCAATCCAAGCTCGCCTAGTGTAAATTTATGAGATCCATATTCACCTGCGGATACGGTTAAGGCCGTGGTATTCTCATCGGCACAAGGAATTTTTAGTCCTTTTTTGCAAAAATAATCTTGGGAAGTAGGATATAAACAGGAGACATCAGCCGGTGGGTCTACTGCAACCACGACATTACGGCATAAGTTGCCTTCGCGAGGATTATCAGAAGCATCAGCGACAACATCTCTTAATCTATCTAAAAAATTATCCCGCCAATTAATGGATATTGATACATTCTCACCACCTGTAGAAGGCATGCTTTGTTTCGGAACAAGATTAACACAAGCCTCAATCCTCGTATCATCTGTCGATTTCGTACTCAATTCACCAGCATTCGCATTTGTACTTACTGCAAACAATCCGACAGCAACAGCTGTACCTAACCTAGCCATGTAGAGAGTGTTAGAAAATAGAAAGCGATTATAGCAAGTTCTTCTGAAAAGTCAAATAGATAAAAAAACCGCAGATCCCTCGATCCGCGGTTTCACTCTGTAACTACGTCACTTCTCATACTTCCCCAACTTCTTCTTCTTCCCTGTTACTTCACCTTCTTCAACGACTCCACAATCGTCTTCGCTTCATCTTCTGTAATTCCTTCAACATCTTGGAAGTCCTTAATGCTCAAACCTTGTACCTGAGAAACAAGTGTTAAGTTAGCTTTTGCAAGTTTTTCAACAGATTCAGGAGAAATTGGTAAGCTCTTGATCTCAAGAACTTCTTGTTTAGCCTCGGCAGCCTTTTGTTTTGCTTCAGGCATCTCGGAAACATCCATGATATCCAATTCCCAACCTGTCAAAATTGAAGCGAGTCTGACATTTTGTCCACGTTTGCCGATTGCAAGTGCTCTTTGTTCGGGTGTGACATAAACGTAAGCTCGTCTTTCATGATCATTGAGAACTATTCGAGATGTTTCAGCTGGAGCAAGGGCTCTCTTGATGTACTCCTGTTGATCTTGTGACCATTCGATAACGTCGATTCTTTCACCGTGAAGTTCGTTTGTAACATTTTGTACGCGAACACCTTTTTGACCTACGCAAGCACCGATCGGGTCGATCTTTTCGTCTTTCGAGGAAACTGCAATCTTGCATCTTACTCCAGGATCGCGCGCAACGCCTTTTATTTCAACGATCTTGTCTTTTACTTCCGGAATTTCAAGCTCCATCAATTTCTTAATCAAACTCGGATGAGTTCTTGAAATGAGAAGTTGAGGTCCTTTTGTAGTTTTGATTACTCTGTCCAAGTAAATCTTAATTCTCTGGCCGCCGTAATATCTCTCTCCCGGAATCTGATGATCATAAGGAAGGATAGTCGTAATTTTACCCAAATCAACAAACACCTGATTGTCTTCAACTCGGTGTACAAGCGCATTGATAAGCTCGTTTTCACGATCCTTGAAGTTTTCGTACATAAGATCACGTTCAGCCTCTTGGAGTCTCTGGATGATAACTTGTTTAGCGGATTGAGCGGCTATGCGGCCATATCCGATAGGTGTGACATCCATCTTAATCATGTCGCCAAGCTTTGCAGTCTTTTTTAGTTTTTTCGCATCTGTTAGAGAAATCTGAAGATTTTCGTCTTCAACTTTTTTCACAACTTCTCTGATAAGGAACACGGTAGTAGTCTCAGTCTTGTCGTCTATTTCAACTTCGACATTCTGATCCTTATTCCCGAAATCTTTTCTATAAGCTGTTCGGAGGGCCGCCTTGACGATATCAAGGACGACATCTCTCGGGATATTTTTTTCATCGGCGAGCTGATTGATAGCTGCCATAAATTGTGTTTGCATAGGTATATTGTTAAATATTTCTTAAACTAGGTGAGTAAAATAGCTTGAGCCCGCGTAGCCAAATGCTAGTTTGGGTCTCGCTGGGTCCAAAATTAGCATTTTGCGAGCCTTCGCGAGAGCTATTTTATGAACATCAGCTTGGAGGGGAGTGCGTGAGGGGAACCCAAGGTTCAACTCACGAAAAACACAGGATTAAAAAATCCTGTACCTTCAAACATATCAATTATAACGATATTTTGTGATTTTGCGCAAGGTCTGTTAAAGTTTTATTATGAATATAGAATTATTAGGATATATAGCCGGCATAATAGTTTCGATTTCATTGATGCCACAAGTGGTTAAGGCATGGAAAACCAAGTCCACGAAAGATATTTCAATAACATGGAATTCGATTTATTTATTCGGAATAATTTTGTGGGTAATTTACGGATTTAGTATAAAAAATTACCCCGTCGCGATAATGATGGGGATAGAAGGATTGCTCGCATTAACGCTTTTGACGCTCAAGGTCAGGTACAAATAGGGATTCTGATCCAGATCGATTGAGGGAAGTTTTCGTCGTTAAGTATAACGATTTCTGCTTGAAAATATGAAGAGTTGGTTTTGTCTCCGATTATACTTTTTATGTTCCTGATGTTAACTAGGCGAAGCGCATTATTAGCACAAATCGTAGAAGCCTCATTTTGAAAATCGTTACATGAAGGATTTAAGGATTGTATCTGATTAAATACAGACAACATTCTTTGTTGAAAATCGTTCGCCCTTGCTCCGTTATCTGCATGAGCGAGATTTCTAATCGAGCTACCGGAATCTCCGCAAACCCTGCTTTCCCAGTCTTTGAATTCAGGAGAGTCTATTACGCATGCGATTTCAGATGTAAACCTGCGAATATCTCGATGTACATTAAACATCTGAACGGCATTATAAATAACAACGTCAGCCGATGAGAACATATCCGGATTGGCGGCATCGGGAATCATGGCTACATGACTAAAAGAATCTATATCGTCTCGTTGACCGAACTTAGCACGGTCTTGAGTCTCGTGTTCGGATAGTTTTGCGATTACCTCGGCAACAGAAAAATAAGACAATGGTTCGTAGCGATGTTGCGAATACAAATACCCTTGCAGAGTTCCGTCCGAAACAACGGCAGGCTCAAATTTTATCATTATCGGAATACCCATATCATCGGAAAGAGCTTTTATATCTAAAGCGGTTTTTATAGCGGAGGCTATCGCCTCTTTTTCAGAAAGATATCCGGGTTTTATAATTGAATAAACGGAAATATTAATGCGCCTGCGAAGCGATTCGTCCAATTGGGCAATTCTGCATAAAGCATCTTTGAATTCTTCGACTCCATAGCCTTTGTTGTGAATAGTTTCAGATATGAATTCATCGGTTGTCTCAAGCCCGAAATATATTTCCAGCGATTGATCTTCTCGTAATTCTTCAACCAAATTACGTACTTTATCCGCTTGGCAGAATTCAGGCCTTGTTTCTATCGCAACTTTTTTCACATTCGGCTCGCGGGCAAGCCTCTTCATAACGCCGATTTGAGTATCTACAGATAATTCGTCATCATTTAGAAATGAACCATCCGGAAGCAATTCAATAACCGAAGGGCTATATGGCAGTATTGTTGCAAGGGCGGATTCAAGCGCGACAAGCTGATCATCCGTTGTGACATCTCGATAGTCTCTATTGCCGATAGATAAATTACAAAAAGTGCACCCTCCGCCGGAATTATCTGTTTTATAAGAACAAGGTCTTTTTGCAAACGCAATTACTCCCCTTACGCCATCTGGAGAAGTGGCTATCGATGCCCATTGAGGTTCCCTAGGATTGCGTCTCGCAGAGGTTTTATGTTGATACCGGATTTTATATCGAGCAAATGCGACACGGTCGCTGTTTACCGCATTCAATATGTCAGTTTCTCTCTCTTGAGATAAGACGCGCTGGTCGGAACCGGATTGTAATTCTAAATGCTTCATAAGAAGCGATGGTACGATAAAAACGGCGACTTGTCCAGTTCATGCGTCTAGTCACGGTAATGGTGTTGAAAATTACAGATAAGAATGTTATAATTCTTACTGTCGACATAATTCGACAACAGTATGATAATAAAAATATTTAAAGAGCTCGGAATTGAGCAGAAAGAAGCGGAAGTTTTCCTCGAACTCTTGAAGTTGGGGGCTCAGCCGATAAGCGTTCTGGCGAAATACACAAACATACCGCGAACAACAATGTATTCGATAATCGAAAGGCTTAAAAAAAACAATTTAATAGAAGAGTTTGAAAGAAGCAAAATCAGATACGTGAAATGTATCCCGATTGAAAATCTCACAAGCGTTTTTGATGAACAGATGCATCAAAAAACATTGGCGATTTCAGAGCTGAATCTTAAATTGCCGGAACTTTCTATGATTGAAAACAAATTAAGCGCAACCCCATTGATAAGGCTTTTCGAGGGTAAAAAATCGGTTACAAAGATGTATGACGAGATGCTACAAGAGAAACAAGGTTTTTATGCGATTTTTAATCCGAAATTAGTCAAGACATTAATGCCGGAATACCACTTCGTCATCCCCGATACGCTAAGAAAAAACAAGCTACATGCGAGAGAAATAATTGTGGCCTGTGAAGAAGCGAATGAGTACAAGAGCATGTATGAATCAATACTTCATCAGATAAAAATCTTCCCTAAAAATATTCGCATAAATTCAGATACTATTATATTCGAAAACAAAATCTATATGATTTCTTACGATAAAAATGAAATGTCCGGAGTTGAAATAAAAAACGAAATTTTAGCGAATACGCAAAGAGTATTATTCGAACAACTCTGGTCATTCTTCTTGTAATCCCTCTCGGATTTTCTTATATATCAACGCTGGCGGCAACCCTCTTGCGGCCAAGTAACGCATAAGTCTCTCTTTCTGCTTTTGAGATCCATTTATGGCACCTTTTTTTCGTTCAAAATCCTCACAAGCTCTGTCCAGAATCGCACTTTCCGAAATATCGGAAGATTCCCAGACTCTATCGAAAATCTCTTTCGAAATCCCTTTTCCGCGCAACTTATTAAATACTCCGAACTTGCCGATAGCCTGTAAGTTGGTTTTTGTGCTTATGAAGTTTTCAAGATATTTTTCGTCATTTATTAGGTTTAACTCTCTAAGTCTGCTGCACACATCCGCAATAATATCTTGATCCACAGAAAGCTCTGAAGTACTGCCGGAAGATCCTTGAATCTTGGCGTATCTTTTGAGTAATTTATCACGCATCTCGAACTCAGTCAGAGCTCGTCTTGAAAGCGCATTGAAAGCATAGTTCATCAAGCGTGAATATAAGTCTGTAGCCATGGTTTTTATTTTAGAAGGCGAGCCTTCCGCCGTGACAGAAGGCTCGAAATGAATTATTTCTTTGCAATTATTTTTTGAACAGGCAACGCTTGTTTCTCAACAGGCTTAATGCCGTCATGTTCAAGTTGCCTTGCTATACAGAAATCTTTTACCTTCTTCTCGATTTCAATCATGAGTTTCCTGTCAGCTTCTAGGAACGACTTGGCATTTTCCCTGCCTTGTCCGAGCCTGAGATCTCCATAGCTGAAGAATGCGCCGGATTTTCTTATAAGCTCGTACTTAACTCCAAGATCTATGACATCTCCGCTTGCTGAAATCCCTTTGTTATACATGATGTCGAATTCGGCAGTCTTGAACGGAGGAGCGACCTTATTCTTCACAACTTTCACAACCACGCGATTACCGACAAACTCTTTGCCTTCGGTATTAAGTCCTTCGATCTTGCCGATTCCACGGATATCCATTCTGACTGAAGAGTAGAACTTAAGTGCATTACCGCCTGTTGTTGTCTCAGGATTGCCGAACATCACGCCGATTTTCATTCTTATTTGATTGATGAAAATAACTGTCGCCTTAGACTTGGATATTGCGGCTGTAAGCTTGCGAAGAGCTTGGCTCATCAGGCGAGCTTGCAAGCCCATGTGAGAGTCTCCCATTTCGCCCTCTATTTCTGCGCGTGGCGTTAACGCGGCGACGGAATCTACTACGATTACATCGACAGCGTTTGATCTGACAAGAGTCTCTGTGATCTCAAGAGCTTGTTCTCCGGTATCAGGTTGAGAAATCAATAAGTCATCAACCTTGACGCCGATTTTTCTTGCGTATTCTGGATCGAGTGCATGCTCTGCGTCTATGAATGCAGCTTGTCCGCCTTTCTTCTGGCATTCCGCTATCACATGAAGAGCGAGAGTTGTTTTACCGCTGCTTTCTGGGCCGAAAATCTCAATAACTCTTCCTTTCGGTATGCCTCCGCCAAGCGCAATGTCGAGAGAAAGAGATCCAGTAGGGATTGTTTCGATATTGATCTTCTTGGCTTCACCCATGCGCATGATCGCGCCTTTGCCATAACTTTTTTCGATTTGATCGATTGCCAAATCAAGGGCTCTGGCCTTCCCCTCGTTTTTGATTTCGTCAGTCATTTTTTATTTTTGGTTAAATTCTAATGACATGGTAGGTGAGCTAATGCTCACCGTCAATCTTTTTCAGCGCAAGGACGCGAAGTATTCCTTGCGCCATATTATAATTTGTTTTGCGACAACAAAACTCATTCGATTGGAAAAAACTTTGTTCTTCCGCGACGTTATGATCGACCATTTTGTGATAGCAAAACTCATCTTTGCGAAAAGTATTTGACGGTACAGGAAAAGTATCACATGGACATTAAAAAAAAGTGGAAAATAGCAAACCTCAAATCACCATCTGCCATCTGCAACCTGCAACCTACCCTCTGCTCTCCGCCACCTGCTCCTTGCTCTCTGCCACCAAGTCCTTCTCCTTCAGTCTGAAATAATCCATGATGCTTTTTCTTGTTCCAAACGCTACGTCAGTACCTTTGCACACGCCACATTTATATTCGTATTTTGCACCTTGTTTCTGAGGATTGGAAATAACCTTCTGGCAATCCCTGCAGAAAAATATGATACTTGGCAATTCTCCATTTGGTTTAGATTCGTCTGTCATATAAAGATTTATAGATAATATATTTCACTATGTCACTTCTCATACTTCCCATACTTCTTCAACTTCCCTCCTACAAGTCCATCCTAATCCTCATATTCTCAATTTTACCTCTATCTTCGCCACTTCTTATGTTCGTCTCCGAAACGGTGGACGGCTGAGATTCTCCTGTAAGATTTTGATGTTTTTTAAGTAAACTCTCAATGGTGTCGCCTCTTCCGGAATCTCTAAACCCGAATCCTCTTAATTTATTAGGCTCGTTTTTTTGTTGTTGAGGTGCGATCGGAGGTTCAACGGGAGTCTTAGGAGTTAAATTGGTGTGCTGTCTAACAGGAGCCACTTCCGGAATTTTTATAAGAGGTTCTTTTCTTCCTACAGCCTCGTCAAAACCTCGGTCAACAGATTCTTCTTTATACCAAAAATAACTTCCGCCAATTAGCGCCAATACGGAAAACATCGCGATTGCCATACCGAACCCAGCGGTTTTTTGAGAAATACTGATACCGAATTTAGCATGATAAAAAACCGAATTTGCGATTAGCAACAAAAATAAAGATTGCAACCCAACCAGCATTCCCGCAACAGATCCTTTCAGAGGAAGTTTTACAAATCTTTTTCCAATCATCGGCATAGCGATTGATAGAGTCAAAAACGCATTCATTGCAAATATAAATATTCCAGCTAAGAAAAGAGGTCCATTGATGCCCAGATACGAATCAGCGACGCCGTAAACACTCAGGTCATGATACCAAGGAAGTAAACAGCTGAAGGAGGTCAAAATAGCGGATATCAAAACAACCTTTTTGGAGCGCGATAATCTCGCAAAGCCATGTTTTATGTCTTGAGTAAGCATATTTTTAAAATTAAAACTAATAACATTAAAGCAAGGCAGAAGGCAGAAGGCAATAGGCAAATAGAACACAGAACACAGAACACAGAAGGCGGAAACAAGAAGAAATTTATCAGCATCGTAATTAGTACGTCGACTAGTCATGTTGCTTAATCGTGGCGGCTTGACTAGTCGAATCTTATACTTGGGCTTGTTAAAGCCGAGTTTTGCCTTATCAAATTGTGTCCACGGTGAAACTCTGAGTTGTTTTCGCTTTGAGACTTTTAATTATGCCTTCCGTCTTGTACAATTCTACCGTCTACTGTCTACTATCTATTCCTTACTCACATGTCTCCAAAAACACATAAGAACATAAGCAGAGTAGGTATCATAGGAAGAAAAAATCTGGAAGGCAGATCGTCTTACATCAAGAGCGTGATCGCATTTTTGCATGGGCAGGGAATGGAAGTTAAGTACGACAACAGGGTTGCAGAATGTATACAGGATGAGCGCAACCATATGACAGTTAAGGGCATGATGAAAGAAATGGATATGGTGATAACTCTTGGAGGAGATGGAACATTGTTGAAGGCTGTAAGAGAAGTGGACAAAGCAAATCAACCGGTAGTACTTGGCGTGCACCTAGGAACTCTCGGGTTTTTGACGGAAGTGCGCGACCACGACAATTTGATGCCTGTTATTAAAAAAGTATTAAAGAATAAATATTATGTTGATGACAGGGCGCTTCTAAGAGTTACGGTTTATAGGAACAATCAGAAATATAAGACTTTTCTCGCTTTAAACGATGCGGTGATTAATCAAGGAAATTTCGCCCGATTAATCGAACTTTCAATAAAAATTGATCAACGCAAAATGATAGATTTCAAGGCAGATGGTGTAATAGTCGCAACTCCTACAGGTTCAACAGGCCATTCACTTTCTGCAGGAGGTCCAATCATTCACCCAAAACTTGAAGCATTCATCCTAACTCCTATATGCCCGTCAACTCTTTCAAACAGGCCGATAGCCATTCCAAATAATCGCCAATTAAACATAAAGATAAGAACGGAAAGAAGGTTTGAGGACAACGACATTGGACTTACAATGGATGGCCAAATAATTGTGCCTCTCAAATATGGAGATGAAATTAAAATTCGCCGTTCAGCAAGAAATATTAGGCTTATAAGGATGTCGAATAAGAAATACTACAAAACACTAAGAGATAAACTCGGATGGGGTGAGTAGACCGGAAGCGCATTAAAAAACGATATTTTGACCTTCGGTTATCTCTCCGCAAACTTTCGCTTCGATGCCATGCTTGCCGGCAATTTCAATCGCCTTAGCCTCTTCTCCGTGTTTCACGACAACTACCATTCCATTCCCCATATTCCAAGTCCTATAAGCCTCATCGCGAGATACGTTACCGATCTCAATCGCATGTTTCATCAAATCGCAAGGTTCGAATAATGAGTCCAATTTCGCACCAAGTCCGGCTCTTTTTAAAACACGCCCAAGTTTTCCAGGGATCCCACCACCCGTTATATGAGCAACTCCGTGGACTTCACACGCGGGCTTGCCGTCAAATCCTCCGAACATATCGCAAACAGCGGCACAATAAATCGTTGAAGGAACCATTGCCAATTCTCCGATAAGTTTTCCGTCCAATTTCGCCTCATGCCATTTTTCGCCATAATTATCTTTCATGATTTTTCGCAACAAAGAAATTCCGTTGGAGCGAAAACCTTTTTCGCGCAGCGTAACTATCTTGTCGCCAACCTTAATCTGATCTCCCGTAAAAAGTCTGTCTTTTCGGGCAAACCAAATAAGTCCCGCCCCCCAGTTGTAATTAAAATTTCCATAACCGCCTATTCTTCCGCCAAGCTCCGCAATTTCCCCATTTATAACCGCGACTCGCGCAGCTTTTGCCGCCTCTACATACCCCTTCGCCAACTGCTTCATGAACGGCAGGAAAGAGTCGACATCCAATGTCCCGAGAGTATTTACATCAAAAATCGAACCGACCAACACCGGCTCGCCTCCGCAAACAACCGCATCATCGCAAACCATAGCAAAAAGATCATAAGCGGCGGTTTCGTGATTTTGCATCCTTTCCGCAATCTCAACCTTTGTGCCTATTCCATCGAATCCCATAGACATAAAAGATCCTTCCGGAAGTCCGCTTACATTAACGGCGCGTACACCGGAGAAATCATCTTTCGGGGAAACGATCTCGCCAAGTCTACCTTTGCGATTTACCCAGGTCGCTTTGGCAGCTTCGTACATTATCTTAGACGAATCATCGCCAAGTTCGATATTTACGCCGGAATCCGCATAAGTTGTCATAAGAAGGAAGTTAGGATGTTAGGGCTTTAGGCACTAGGAGATTAGAGAGAAAATTTTAACAGGAATTAAATTTTCTTCAAGTTGCAAATTGCAAGCTCTCTTCACTACGTTACTATGTCACTTCCAATACTTCCCCTACTTCATGAAATACTCCACCCCATTTCTGAACATCTTCATGCCTTGCCCTTCTTTTGGTAGCTTGCCACCTTCACGAAGAGCTTTTTCCTTAAGAAGTCCCCAGTCGTCTTCATTATAGAAATTCCAGTTCCTTTCAGGGTGAGGCATGATTGCCAAAACCCTTCCGGTAGGATCGCAAACGGCTGCAATATCTTCGACTGCGCCGTTCGGATTTACAGGGAACTTCCCCTTGGCAGGTTTGCCGTTATCATCAACATATCTGAACACGACTTGGTCATCGCGATTTAATTTTTTCAGCACATCTTTCTCCATATAAAAATTTCCCTCGCCATGTGATACAGGGCATCTGATAGTGTCTATGTCGCGCGTCCAAACGCATTTTTTCGAATCGGTTTTTATATTAACCCATCTGCATTCGTATCTTGCAGAAGCATTATGTCTTAGAGCGATAAGCCTCTCGCCGTACTTGCCGTCAAATCCGGGAACGAGCCCGAGATTCGCAATGATTTGGCATCCGTTACATACGCCGATTACCAACTTGTCTTGAGTGAGGAATTTCTGAACCTGCTCCCAAATGTTATTACGCATTTTATTCGCATAAGCGTTGCCGGAACCGGTGTCGTCTCCGTGAGCGAATCCACCCGGAAATGCCATGATCTGATAGTTTGATAGTTTCTTAGTTCCATCGACGAGATCATTTATATGAACGATTTCGGCATCGGCACCGGACTTTTCAAAAACGAACTTGGTTTCCTCTTCAGAATTGATTCCGTAACCCGTAAGTACAATAACCTTTGGTTTCATATGATTAATAGTTTTTAAATGGTAATCGGTAAAACTTATCAAGTGTCTTTACATCGGATTTAACAATGTTTTTGCCATTCATCTTGATCGAGAATTTATCATCTTTTCTAACTTGTCCGGCCAAATGAATCGGCAATCCTTTGAACATATTTTCAAAAGAACTCTTATTCTTAGGGTTGATAGTGACGACAAACCTCGTCTGACTCTCTGAGAACAGAGCGCTGTCCGGACTTAAGGATGTCTTGAGGTCGATGTCTAGACCCATCTGTCCGGCCACTGCAACTCTTGCGAATGACACGCCAAGCCCGCCGAGCCAAACGCTCTCGCAAGATGCGATCAAATCTTTTTTCATGGCATCTCTCATTACACGATAAATCTTCAAGGCTTTTTTCGCATCGACATGAGGGATTTTATTCCCGATAAATCCAAGATAATCGAAATATTCGCTTCCACCGGTTTCGTCCGCGGTATCTCCGATTATATATACAAGATCTCCCGCAAATTTGGCATCGAGAGTCACGCATTTCGAGTAGTCATCGATTACGCCGAATGATGAAATCAGCAAGGTCGGGGGTACTGAAATAAGAACCTTATTTCCGCAAGAATCATAACCTTTGAAGTCGTTGAACATGCTATCTTTTCCAGATACAAAAGGTGTTCCGTAAGTTGTTGCATAATCATAGCAAGCGCGCGCAGCTTCTTTCAATTGTCCAAGCCTCTCGCGATCATCCGAACTGCACCAACAGAAGTTATCCAGAATCGCCAATTTATCGATATCTCCACCAACGGAAACGGCATTTCTGATAGCCGTGTCTATTGCGCAAGAAGACATATGATAAGTGTCTATGTCGCTGTATTTCGGATTGAGACCTTGTGACAAAACAACACCTTTTTCGGAAGTGAGAACCGGCGCTATAACGCTCGCCCTTCCGTTAACGCGACCCTTGCCATGAAGAGGTCCGACGATCGTCTCGCCTTGAACAACATGATCGAATTGATGAGAAACAAAATCAAAACTTCCGGTATTTTGTCTCGCCATCATGTCATGCAAAACCTTCGTCAAGTCTGCTGTCTGTGTCTTGTGTCTTGTGTCTTGCTCTTCTGGTTCCGCGTGTTTAACCTTCGTGTAAACCGTAGTAAGCGATTTCTCCGGCAACCCATCGTGCAAGAATCCCAAGTCTATATTCATTATTTTCTTACCCTTATAAATAACTTCGCATTTGCCTGAAGCGTTGAAATCTCCAATTACAGTTGTTTCAACTCCACGCCTATCCATCAAGTCGATAAACTGTTTAAGTTTCTTCGGTGGGACAGCGAGAGTCATTCTCTCCTGAGATTCGCTAATCCAAATCTGCCAAGGATCAAGTCCGGGATACTTCAAAGGGACTTCGTCGAGATTTACGTAACAACCTCCGCACTCTTTAGCCATTTCGGCAACGGAACAAGACAGTCCGCCGGCTCCATTATCCGTAATACTGTTATAGAGTCCCATATCGCGCGCTTCTTTCACAACGGCGTCGCTTAATTTTTTCTGAGTGATCGGATCTCCGATTTGAACTGCAGTAGAAGGGCTTCCGGAGTCCATAGCTTCAGAAGAGAATGTTGCGCCATGAATGCCATCTAGACCTACTCGTCCGCCTATTACAACTATTTTATCACTGGGTTGAGCTTCCTTTTCCCAAGAAGGTGCACCGCAAACTTTTTTTGGTATCAAGCCGACTGTTCCTACGAATACGAGAGGTTTGCCTTTATATCTTTTATCGAAATACATGAACCCCTGAGGAGTCGGAATGCCGCTGCAATTTCCACCTGAATTAACGCCATCTATTACACCGTTCATAATTCTTCGTGGCGACAACATTTTCTGAGTGTTGTTTGCGCCTTTGTATATCGGGTCTTCGTCGTTAGGATCGGCGAAGCAAAATCCATATCTGTTAGCGACAGGCTTTGCACCCATGCCGAAACCGATTGAGTCGCGGTTTACGCCAACAATTCCGGTAATAGCGCCACCGAATGGATCAAGAGCCGAAGGGCTGTTGTGAGTCTCGACTTTATCGGTAACAATCCATTTATCATCGAATTCGATTCCGCCTGAATTGTCTTTGAAAACCGAAACGCAAAAATCTTTCTTGCCTTTTTTTGCACGAATCTCGTTGGTAGCTCGCTTGATGTAATATTTATAAATTCCATCTTTGATTTCATCCATGCTCGCCGCAAAAATTGTGTGCTTGCAATGCTCGGACCACGTTTGAGCGAGAGATTCCAGTTCTATATCGGTCGGTTTGCGACCTTCTTTATCGAAATGGTTTTTGATAACCTTCATAGAATCCAAATCGAGCGCCAAAGGTCCTCTTCTCGTTCCGTCTTTATTTGCAATTCCGGCCTTGCCGATTTTCGCGAGTTCATCATCGCTCAAATCAAGATTCACTTCGTCAACAGATGGCTCATGCGCCAATTTAACGCGCGGAACAATTATGCCCATGCCGCCATCGCGCTTATATTCCTCCGCACTCTTAACATAAATTCTTTGTATCAAAGGATTCGCAAGAGACTCGCCGATCGTACGCACCTCTTCTCTAGTGAACTTGCCTTTTATAAGAGTTACCTGAGAAGTATAAACAGCCTCTTGTTCGTGAAATTTTACCTTCAACAAATCCTGTACTATCTCCTTGGCGGTATGCCCGACGTTGTCTGTAACACCCGGAAGAAAACCGATTTCAAGCGCCCAGTCAAACACAGGCGTTTTGCATGGCTTATCAACTGAAAAATATTGAGTAACGGGATTCGCAAGCGCATCTCCAGCCTTCTCAAGATTTGCAGCGGACAAATCCTTGTCAATCGTATAAACATCAAGCAAAAAGACGTCCTTCATTTTCGGGAAACGTTTTTTGCGAACTAACGCTCTCGTGTCTGCAACTCGCGAGCCAACTTCAATTCGATGCGGCATATATATGAAATTAAGGATTTGATTAGTGCAAAACCATTAAACCAAATTTTGACAAAAATATCAAAACGGGAATACTCATAGCTAAATCTACTAAGTCACTTCCCATACTTCTTCAACTTCTTCCTCACCACTCCATCTTATACTCTCCGCCATCCTTAACTCTCCTCAAGTCGGTGATGTTTGTCGTATAAGAATCATCCTCGAAGAAAACCTCATCATATCCGACCTGTGACTGGACTCCTCCATATAAGCTATCCGCAATCCACACTCCATCCTCATCAAATGAGTAAGCCATAACCTGATGTCCGACATTGTTTTCTCCTATATAATAGGGGATATAGAGAACAACCGGTTCACCGGCAGCCAATTTTTTAAACAAAAATTCAGCCGACCCGTAATAAGTCATTACCAAATCCGTATCATAATTTTTCGCAAAAGAACTGAATTGCTCGGGGCTCCAAATATAAGATCCGTCCCACCCAATAGTATCCGCCAAATCCGTCATATCGATTACCTCGCCATACTTCCACGCAGTAACATTCTTAACCGCAAAGCCATAACACCCATACGGCCAGCCGGATTGCGAATAGACGGTCATATCCATATCGGACGGATAAGCGGCGGCGATCCCTGTCGCCAAGACATCAGTATAAGACATCTCGCGATCATCAATACTCCAAATCTCGAACTCTTCTCCGGCCTCATATTTCATAGCGCGATAAAGCAGTGTAGACATCTGTCTTCTTGAAATAAGTTCATTAGGGGAGATATAGGAACTTAATTCGTCAAAAATCCCTCTCTCTTCCGCCATCAGAAGATAATCGTAATACCAAACGTCTTTTTCATTATCTCCAAACTCGCTCCAATATGTATCCCCAGACAATTCCCACGCATAAGCCTCGGCAAGAATTTTAACAGCTTCGGCGCGAGTTATATTATCGGCAGGCTTGAAGTTGATTCCATCATATCCTTGCACCCAACCTTGATCCTCCGCATAACAGATATATTTGGCAAACCACTCATTCGTCACATCATCAAAACAGTCATAATACAAGGTTGCATCCGGTGTCTCCCCGACAACTCCCTCCACTATCATCTTCGTGAATTCGGCTCTGTTTATAAGATTGAGCGGGCGGAAAGTCGAATCATCATATCCTTCGACAACATTATTGCTTACAAGATAATCGATAGATTCGTTTAGCGGATCGGAAGAGTAGATGTCTGAAAAAGTCGAGGCGTGGGCGAGGGGGAGAAGTAGAAGTGTAGAAATTAGAATGGTCGTAAGTCGTAAGGCATAAGTCATAAGAATTGGTTTTTATTTATAAATACACCTTAAAAAAAAGCTCCCGCGATTGCAAGGGGAGCTTTTTCAGAATTCATAATTACTAATTTTGAATTATCGAGCAAACATCTGCAGCGCTTCTGGTTTTTCGAGAGCGTACATGCTAGCTCGAGAAAAACAGAAAGCGAAGCCGTTTGCGAGATGATTCAAAATAAAAGACTAGTTTTCGAAACCGCGTGCCAAAATCGCATCCTCAAGTCTCTTCAAAGCTGTAATAAACGCAGCCTGTCTATAAGTGCATGAGTATTTAGAGGCATTTGCAGAGACGTTCTTCCATCCGTCAACCATAATTTTTCGCAACCTTGTATCGACCTCTTCAGCTGTCCAATAGAAGTTAGCCTTGTTTTGTACAAGTTCGAAATAGCTTACCGTGACTCCGCCTGAGTTAGCCAAAATATCAGGTATAACGGCGATTCCTTTTTTAGCCAAAACCGTATCAGCTTCAGGAGTAACAGGTCCGTTTGCAAGCTCGAGAATCATCTTAGCTTGTACCTTGTCGACATTTTCAGCCGTAACTTGATTCTCCATAGCGCACAAGAATAGAACGTCGCATGGAAGAGCAAGAAGATCGGCATTTGAAATAGCCTTCGCATTTCCGGTAGCGCAATTGATGACAGAACCTTTTTCCATTTTGCATTTATCTGTAGCGCGAGTATCAAGTCCATCAGCAGAATATAGTCCGCCTTTTGAATCTGAAACGGCAATAACCTTGAAACCCATATCCATAAGCATGTGAGCAACATTGCTACCTGCATTTCCGAATCCTTGAACGGCAACTGTAGCCTTCTTAGGATCGATTCCTTTTTCTCTGCAAACTTCTTCTAGGACATAAATTCCACCTTGGCTAGTTGAATCTGCGCGCCCAAGTGATCCGCCAACAGATAGTGGCTTGCCCGTAAGCATCCCTAGAACATTGCGACCTTGGATCTTGGAATATTCATCAACCATCCAAGCCATGATTTGAGGAGTTGTATAAACATCCGGAGCAGGTACATCTTCATCAGGTCCGACAATTCTGCTGATTGCTCTAATATAAGCACGACTTAATCTCTCAAGTTCGGAGACGGACAATTTCTTAGGATCTACGATAACACCGCCTTTGCCTCCTCCCAACGGGATATCTGCAACTGCGCATTTGATAGTCATCCATGTAGAAAGAGCCATTACCTCTCCCATATCAACTTGCGGATGGAAACGGATGCCTCCCTTATATGGTCCTCTTGCATTGTTATGTTGTACTCGGAAACCTTTGAAAACTTCAACTTGTCCATTATCCATTTTCACAGGGAAAGTAACCTCAAGAATCCTGTGCGGATTGCTAAGGATTTTCTCTACTGTTGGATTCAGTTTCATGATTTCGGATGCCTGCTTGATTTGCGCAAGCGTGTTTTCGAACAGAGACATGGGATTTTTATGTTAAAAAATTGACGTACGCAAATATTTCTACCACTCGCATTCACGGAGTGCAACGCCAACTTGCATGGCTAAAAAACAAATTTTATTTCATAAAATCAATTCAATCCTGATTACAAGCAGTGAAAGCTATTTAAAAAATCTCTCCCACCATTTTTTCTTAGGAGATTGCAACAACCTTATATGTTCTTCCAATCCGACTATTCTGCCTTGGAAAACTTCAAGAAGTTGATAAAGCTTTTCTTTGTCTTGACGGTGCTGGTCAATTAGTTTTTCGATGACATTTGTATAATCAACAGTCTGTACCGGTTGCGAAGGCTGAGTAGTCGTAACAGGAGTCTGTATAGGCTGTTGACTAACCATAGGGGTCTCATTGTCCGATTCGTCAGGAAGCTCTTCACGCATTACAACATCTTCTGCTTCAAGTAGATAAATTTCATTTGAAGCCCTAGGAAGAGAAACGGTTGAACGAATCTCATCTGTTGGGTTAGTAATTTGGGTAACCATCTGTACAGGCGTTTGTATAGGCGCATCAGCAATTTCAGCAGAATTCTTCAGTAGTTGGAAAAATTCAAGCAAACTTGCCTTATCAACAACATAATTAAACCCTTGAGGAGTCCTTTTCCTCTTGAATTTTATCTTATTGCCTTTGATTAGCCGTCTTATCGTCTGCGCCGACTTATTCACAAGATCTGCGGCTTCTCCGATCGTGATGAGTTGATTAACCATTAAAACGATTTAGAGTACACAACTTTTATCAGAAAAACGCCGACTAGTCAAATCGGTTTTCTAGGCTTAGGCAAGCCAAGCGTATGACGTGTATAAGCGAAAGGTTGTCGTATGCGCAAAAAGCCAAACACAAAACTTCTTCTGTCTTCTGTGTATCTCCCTCTGCTGTCTGCTTTCTACATGGTGGGTCAGCCGAGAATCGAACTCGGGACCGTCGGCTTAAAAGGCCGCCGCTCTACCAACTGAGCTACTGACCCGTACAAAGCAGGGACATTTTATGTATAAACCTTCCCTTAAGCAAGCAATTTAATTCGAATAACGAAAAAATCTGTCACTATGTCACTTCTCCAACTTCTTCTACTTCCCCATACTTCTTCACGCATTCTCCTCGAATATGCTTACTCCTGTAAACGCAATCGCTGGAAGCGCGAACCATATATTATAGTTATCTACCATCAATCTAACCAATTCCGATTCATAATAAAAACTCGTTGTAGTCATCATTCCATAAAATCCGTTAACAAACGAGAAGCCGGATATGAAAACAAGTATAGTGCTTACGATAAGACCTGCATTCAGAAATCCAAACAAGAATGTAACAAAAACCTTCGCAAACAATTCTTTATTGGCGAATATTGATACTGAGAAGCTCCCTTTGACCGCTATTACTACTATAACAGCGATAAAAACGAGAATTTTCAGCAAAACAAGAACTTGGACTCCGATATCTCCCTGCAAAGACGGTATTGACGGGAGTAAATACTGCTGAAAAAGATTACCAATGCCATCAGCGGTCAGTATTGCCAAATACGTACCGATTACAACCTTCAAGGTTCGGTCTTTTCCTATAATAAAGCTATAAGCGATTATTACTGCGAAAAATACGATAATGAACAGATCCCATGAAAGCCTGATGTCCATAATTTGTTTTTATTTCAAATCCATCCTATTACAATCTCGACCTGCTGACAACTAGAATATTACAACATGTCGAAAAATCAAAAAGGTGAGCAAAACAGTCCGAGCGTCGCGTAGAAAAACGTACTTGGAGTCTTGTGGGTCCCGAAGGCACGTTTTGCGAGCCTTCGAGAGGACTATTTTGCGAACAACAGCTTGGAGGGGAGTTCATGAGGGGAACCAGCTGTTCCCCTCATGCTATTTACCTAGAATATTTTACCGAAAAATCCTCCATGTTTACCTTTCTCCTGAGCCAACTGTTCATATAATTGCTTTTCTTTGTTAGAAAGCTTCTTGGGAATACGTACGGAAACCTTAACAAGATGATCTCCGGTGCTTGAACCGTTATGAGGCTTCACCCCATATCCTTTAAGAGTAAATACCTGCCCGCCCTGAGTACCTGCCGGAATTTTAAGATCAATATCTCCATATACCGTTGAGACCTTGATTTGATCCCCGAGAACTGCCTGTAAAAGATCGATCTCTTCATTAGATTTGATATATGTTCCTTCTCGAGAAAATTTATTATGAGACATTACCCTTAAATGCAAATAAACATCTCCATATCCTCCTGAGCGTATTCCGGCCTCTCCTTTTCCGGATAACTTTATAATACCGCCATCATCCACTCCTGCAGGGATCTTAACAGTTATTTTTGATTTCTGGCGCGTTCGAGTTGTTCCATGGCATTCAGGACATTTTTTCTCAGGTATACGTCCTTCGCCATTGCAATTACTGCATATATGAGAAGTGCTGATTTGTCCCAAAATAGTTTGTCTAACAGATCTGATTTGACCTGCCCCATTGCAACTCGAACATGTGATTATTTTCGAACTTGATTCATGGCCTTTTCCGCCACAAGTCGGACAGGTATCGGATTTGGTTATTTCAAAACTTTTTTCTATTCCATGCACAGCCTCTTCAAAAGTCAGTTTCAACTCGAACTCAATATCATCTCCTCTTATACTTGTCTTTCGTGTTCTACCACCAGATCGCCTCCCACCCATATCTCCTCCAAAAAAAGCTTCGAATATATCTGAAAATCCGCCATTCCCACCGGAAAAAGAACCGAAATCAAACCCTTGGAATCCGTTAAATCCACCGGCGCCTCCGTTGAACGAAGCATTTCCAAATTGATCATACTGACCACGTTTTTGCTTGTCCGAAAGCACCTCATAGGCTTGATTAACCTCTTTAAACCTTGCTTCAGCGCTTTTATCGCTTTTATTAAGATCAGGATGATATTTTTGTGCAAGCCTCCTGTATGCCTTCTTGATTTCCGCATCCGTTGCTGTTTTCGGAACACCTAGAACTTCGTATAAATCCTTCATAAGATAAGAAAAACATTAAAAACTTTAAGCGAATATTATCAAGTTTGGACAGGTTTTGCACATTAAAACACAAGAAAGTGCTATTACGAAACAAATGCCGCATAAGTAAAACGCATTTTTGGGTGTATAGGCGGCGTGTATCAGAAATGGCTTTTTGAAGCCGTTAAGTGGCTCGTGTGTAGGCGGCGTGTATAGGCGTAAGATAGTCGGAAGATTGGTGACTAGTCGGAATGTTGAAAAAGCGTGCAAAAGCTGTGCGTAAAAGGTGGAAAAGTCGTGTAGTCGGAATTGCGGCTAGTCAAAACTGTATTTGCGAAAGCTTGTGTAGTCGTAAGGCGTTTTGTTATTTCTGATTAGCTGACTGACTAGGCAACGTTTAATCCGTTGGTGGTGTGTTGTCTAGTCGGCTATTTTTAGTATTTGAGTAGGCAACATGTGGTTTTTAGAAAACGGCATGGCTTTTATACGCTTGTATAAGCCAAAAAGGGTTGAAATGGGTTTGGCTATTTTGTAGAATCCCACAGGTTAAGCAAACCGGTAAAAGTTTTTGCAGACAGGAAGTACGACCGGGGCCAAATAAGATTTGTATTTGTATCCCGTTGAGGTCCCATCGTCTAGTGGTCCAGGACACTGCCCTCTCACGGCGGAAACACGGGTTCGAAACCCGTTGGGACTACCAAATAGCCTGACGAAGAGGAGTCGCAAAACCTTAATCATATCAATGATGATAGGGGTAAGAAAAGAGAAAAAGCAAACGCTTAAAACAAAAAGAAATTCTGTCATCTGCATCTGTGAAACGAAATGCGTCAAGAAAGGTTTAAAACAATGAGTTGAAAGCTCGCGAATAAACTGACACGCAACACCTTTATATATAAGCTCCTTGAAAACTAGGCGGGCGAACACGAAAACAAACAATATCGTGCAATAACTAATTTAATATATATGCCCTGACCTGATAAGGAATGGGCAAAACATTATTTCAATTTTTATTTCTTAACGGAAAAGAACCGTATGGATATTTCTTTAAGTCTGCGATCACTTCGCAGAACCATCGCGGGACTTAGCTTGCTAGCAGTGCTCGTTACGATGAGCTTTGCAGGCGTAGCTAAAGCCCAGACGTTCTCGGACGTCGACTCAGACGCTTGGTACTACGAATATGTTGAAACACTCGTAGAACAAGGCGCAGTTGCTGGGTATGACGACGGAACATTTGGACCTGCTGATTATTTAACTCGCGGACAGGCTGCCAAAATCATGGTTTTGGCTTACTTCGGCGAGGATGAGTTGGATTACGACTATGATGCCGGATTCAGCGACGTTGATGCAGACGCATGGTATGCAGTCTATGTCAATACAGCTGCTAAATTGGGCGTTGTAGCTGGATATACAAATGAGGACGGCGATGCAACTGGTGAGTTCGGACCGGATGATTACATCAACCGCGCTGGATTCGCAAAAATGGTTGTAAACGCTGCTGCTCTCGATACAGATACTACAGATGCTCCACACTTCAGCGATGTTGAAGATGGTGCATGGTACTACGATTACGTAGAAACAGCTTACAACAACTCTGTTGTTGACGGTTATAGCGATGGCACATACAAGCCTGCTAACAACGTCAACCGCGCAGAAGCTTGCAAGTTGGTTGTACTCGGCGAGACTCCAACGTTGAGATACGAAGAGACAACAGACGAAACAACAGATGAAACGACAGACGAGACAACAGATGAAACGACAGACGAGACAACAAGCGACGGAACATTGTCCGTCAGTATGGGTGATGAAATCGACGGCGTAACTCTTCCAAAGGGTGCTACATCAGTTGACATGCTTAACTTGGTTTTCGAAGCCAATGGCGGCGATGTCGAACTTGATGGATTCACGGTATCTAGGACGGGAGTAGGTGCTTCAACAGATTTCTCATACCTATACATATACCAGGACGCTGAGCGCGTAACGACAGGCAAGACTATTGCCAGCGATACAAATGAAGCAACATTCGGTTCATTGAACCTTACGATTGCAGATGGAGAATCTGTAACGTTGACAATCGTTGCAGACATGTCAACAACTGCTACTACCGGTGATGAAAATGCATTGGAAGTAAGCGTTGATAGTGTCGATTCAAACGCTACGGAAGTCACAGGAACATCTCCTATTAGCGGTGAGATATTCTCAATAAGTGGTTCAAGCGCAGGTAGCATGACGATTGCGGTTCATGGCTCAACGCCAAACCCAACAATTGGAGATGTAGATGCTGAAATCACTGAATTCCAATTGACTGCTGCAAGCGAAGATATGGCGCTTGTAAGACTTTCTTTGACTGTAAAAGGTACTATCAATAGCGAGGCTCTTAGCAACTTTGTTTTGTACCAAGGAGGTACTGCAATTGCTACTGCTGACGCAGTATCAGAAGATGAATTGGTTACATTCGTAATTGACGGTAACTATAGCTGCTCATCTTCATATACGGATGCGGGATTCTGCATCTCGAAGGGTAATTCAAAGACGTTTAGCGTAACTGCAGACGTAGGTGCTGCTGCCGATCCTAACGACACAATCATTTCATACCTTGAAGAATCTACGGATCTTGAGGCTACGGGTCTAGTTTACGGTTATGGCGCGCAAGTTTCATACGGAAGCTATGATAACGGTACAGGATCCCCAACGGATGCAACATCTGTCACTGTACAAGGTGGTCAATTCACGGTTAGTCATGAAGGACCATCGGCTGCGGATGTAGCTATTAATGCAAAGGACGTGGTATTGAATGAAATGACATTCTATTCAGAGAGAAACATAGAAGTGAAGAAGCTTAATGTCGAATTGGTGGGTACCGGTAGCGGTCTTACCGACGGTGTAGTTGCAAACTTCACGGATATCAAGTTGGTAGAGCTTGATGCGGACGGAAACATTGTTGATACATTAATGGGTCCTGTGGAAATCACGACATTAACAGACGCAACTGATACGCAGAGTCTCAGCTTAACTGATTCATGGACGATGGATGCCGGCGATAGCATAATAGTTGGTATTGCGGTAGATATTGCCAACTATGCAAGCTTGACCGGTTCAACTATTACTGCGAACTTGGATGGAATCAGTACAACAGAAGGATTGCTTGATACAGATACGAACGAATATATTACAGATATCGTTCCATCATCTGATCCTACAATCACTGCTTATACAATGACAGTCAGAGCTGCAAGCTTGTCTGTCGCATTGGCTTCAACTCCTCAATCAGATACATTTGTGAAAGGTTCATCAAATGTTAACTTCGCAACATTCGCATTCTCAGCAGGCAGCGCAATGGATGTAGAAGTTACACAGCTTGTTGTAGCTGGTTGGTTGGATGACAACAATACAGGTACAGACTTCACGCAAGGTACCGATAACTCAATCGATATCAAGAACGTAGTTACATCTGTATGGTTGGAAGATGCTGATGGAAATCAAGTTGGCGGTACAGAGACTTTCAGCAGCGGAGACGCGACATTCAACAGTTTGTCGTTCACGGTTGCTGCAGGTGCAACTGAAGTATTGTATGTTTACGGAAATATCAGCACGTCAGCTCCGTTTAACAGCAATAGCGACTATGTATATATGGATATAGGTTCTGGTGGAACTATTTCATCAGATATCACGTCTGAAGACGAAGAAGGAAACGATGTAACGGAAACTGGAGGTGGCGCAACAGGTGTTAACGCATCTACAAGCGCAGATTCTCCATCTGTTTTCATGACAGTTTCAAGCAGTGGAACATTGACAATGGCGGAAGCTACTGCAAGCCCATTGCAAAGCCAGATCACAGAGCAAAATGCGGTAGAAGTCTTGGTTGGAAGATTCAAGGCTACATCAACAGATGAAGATTGGTTGATCTCTAAGATGGCGTTTACAGCTACAGGTACAGTTGCGGGCGCTGTAGATACATCTGCAACAAACCAACTTGTTGACAATATCGCTTCGTTTACATTGAAATACCCAACAGATGCGGATGCATCAAGCACGCTCGATGGTGAATCAACTGTAACTATGTCAGGATCAGCGGTTACATTCAGCAGTTTGACTGCTATGGTACCGAAGGATGATTATTGCTACATTGAACTTTACGCAAACTTCACATCTCATGCTAATGATGGTGGTGGTTTGGATAGCGATGACGGATTGGTATTCAGAATGCTTACGGACGACGCAGGTGTAGGACTAGGTGGTGATTTTGAAGCGACAGGTCAAGGTTCAGGTACAGTTAAGACGGAAGCGGATGTAAGCGATGTTACGACAACGAATTACACATACGTTTACAGAACGGTTCCAACTGTAGCTAATTCAACAGCATTGGGCTCAACATTGTATGCTCAACAAGATTCGGAGGTTTACAGATTTACTGTAACAGCCGGAGAGAAGACAATGCATTTGGGCTTGATCACATTGGACGTTAACCCATCGGGTCTTGTAACGGGTAACGCTACAAACAGCTTGACTAACAACATAAGTACACAAGACAACGTTGATTACGGCACAGGTACAGGTGTATGTTTCGGTACAGCCGTTTACTCAACAGCTCCATGGTATGTTAAGAATGCAAACGGAGTAATTGTCGGTACAGGTTGTTATGATGCTGGAAACAACAAGGCGATTATCGAAATGCAAGTAAGCGATTCAAGTTATACAGAAGGTGTTGGTACGAGTGGCGTTGAAGTCGCTGCCGGCGAAACACAAACATTCAAAGTCTTCGCTGATGTATATGAAGATACAGATACATCAACAAGTTCTTCATTGAGTGTTAAGTTGCACGAGGATACGACTTACTTGGTAGGTGCATCTTACGATGCAAGAGCAGGCTTATTGGATAACTACAACTTAACAGACACATACACTGCAACAGGTATGTTATGGTCTGACAACGGAGCTACTGGTGGAAACCACGGCTTAGGTATTACAGAATGGCACAATGCTTACAAAGTATCCGGAATGCCGGTTTCTTATGTAACATTGAGCAAGTAGTTCGATTTAAGAGCGTGAGTATTTAATCTCACAACAGAAAGACCCCCTCGAAAGAGGGGGTCTTTTTTAGTAGTAGCGAGAAATCCGTTTCGTAAGAACAGAAAACAAAATTACCAATAAGGCGAGGATTTCCCTATTGAAGTAGTTATAACAAACCTGAGCTCGTACGATGGCATGTTGATCGAAGAGCACCGAGTAGAAAACTCAAATCGTTTTCTTCACCTGTTCATACACTTCCTCCATCCCAATCAACGCCATACATTCTCCTGTGCCGTCTTTCATCCTGCGACACTTCTTGAAGCATCCGGTATGTACATTTATACAAGGAGAACATGGAACGCGATCGCCGTGATATATAGCAAAATTCGTTCCGTTATCAAGCGGATAAGGTCCGAATCTGGAAGGTAAATTTGGTCCAAATAAACCTATTGTCTTGCAGCCTTGTGCGGCTGAAAGATGCATAGGCCCAGTATCGTTTGATACGAATACGTCCAAGCAGTCAAAAAGTCCTATAAATTCTTCAAAGCTTAAAACTCCTGCAAGATTGAAAATTCTTTTTCGATCACCAGCGCACATCTTGATAATCTCTTCATTGAGCTTATGTTCGGAAGGCGAACCTGTTAAAACGACAGATGCATTCGCATTCTCATCTATAATCTTGGAAGCAAGCTCGGCAAAATTCTTTATCGGCCACGCTCTGTATTTGGCGGAGTCGGCAGTAGAAGCATGCATACCGATAACACGTGCTTCATTGAGGGATTTACCGATCATGGATTCGATTTTCGCGGAAATGTCCGTAGATTTAAGTCGTACTAGGGTATTTGGCTTATATTCGATACCAATCGGTTTGAGTAAATCGCAAAATAATTCCGCAGCGTGCTTGTGATCATCGTATCTAACCTTCTGACTATAAATCTTGCCGCGAACTCCATGGTCGAAGCCAATTTGTTTTTTGCCCAAGAATCGCGCCAGCAAGCCCGAAACTCGCAAGTACGGCTCCGTGTCGATGGCGAGATCGAAACGCCCTCGCAGACCCCAAAGAATGCGAAAATTCTCACGTTCAAAAAGCAAAACATCGTCAATGAAATCAATATTCTTAAATATCGCCTTATTTGCATTCCTTGCCAAGACGGTGATTTTGGCGTGCGGATACTCTTTTCGTATGCGCTCAATCATCGGCAAGGTCAGAATTGTCTCGCCGAGCGTCCACAATCTGATAATCAAGATCTCCTTAACCTCTTCTTTAACAAGAGGTTTTTTGTCGTGTTGCAAAAATGAGTACCCGAGGCACATAGCGCCTCCGATATATTTATCTACAGCTCTTTGTAATGCGATATTAGCCATTCAAGATGTTGGTTGTTGAGATGCCCGGAATTTTTTTAATCAAATAAATTTTCCCACCATTTTTCTTAACCGTGGAAGCCTCCACGCAATTCTCACCATACTCTTCGGAATTGGTATGTACATCAGGTTTTAGAATCTCGAGAAACGCAATCGGATTGTCTTCGCCAAATATAAAAACATAATCAACATAATCAATTGCGGCTAGAGCACAAGCGCGTGAAAACTCATTATTAATAGGTCGAGTTGGTCCTTTCAACTTTCGGACAGACTCATCGCTATTCAATCCGACAATCAAGATGTCGCCTTGCTCTTTGGACTCGCGAAGCGCTTTTAGATGACCTTCGTGGATGACGTCGAAACATCCGTTAGTAGTTACAATTTTCTTTCCGGTGAAGTCGATTTTTTCGAGCTCTTGAAGAGTTTTTATTTTCAAAATAGCCTTGGTTGTGGCCATCAAATCGGCACATACGAAATCCGCTTTTGGATTTCCTTCAGCGCAAGAAAGCGAAGCGGTTCGTGCGCCATAATATAAGTTGTTTCGCGAATGCGAAACTCCATTTGCTTCATGACCCGAGAGAACTCTTATCGTATGGACTCCGGCGTTTTTTCCGCACGCGATATCGGAATCATGATCGCCGATAAAAAAACTCGCTCGCAGATCGATATCAAACTCATGTGCCGCTTGTAAAACAAAATAAGGTTTAGGTTTCCTGCACTCGCAATTCATTTCAGCGGTATGAGGGCAGTAATAGATGCGTTCAATTTTTCCGCCGTATTTTTCAATCTCATCAATCATATATTTATGCAAAATCTCGACATCTTCCGCCGTATAAAATCCGCGACCGATACCGGACTGATTTGATATTATAAAAACCTTATATCCTGCTTGAGTCAGCATTTGTATTGCCTCTTTCGAACCTGTTATAAATTCGAAATCGGAAGTCTTATGGACATAATTGGTGTCGCGATTGATGACTCCGTCTCTGTCTAAGAAAGTCGCTTTAATCATTAAATTCTTGTGATAAAATTTTCAAAATCTCATCACTCTTAACAGTCTCAGTACCAAATTTTTCAATAACAATTCTAGCTGCGAAGTTTGCCAATTGGCACGATTCAAGGATTGTCAGTCCTGACAAGCAAGCCAGAGCAACAAAAGATATTACGGTATCGCCGGCACCGGTGACATCAAAAACCGATTGAGCTTTGGCCGGAACATCAAAAACTTGAGACTCGCGCGAAAAAATTCTCATACCTTTCGCTCCGCGCGTAAGTACAATATTCGCAGACAACATGTCGGCAAGACGCTTGCCAACCTCGTTGCAATTCCCATCCGTTATCGCTTCGACGCCGGCCATTTCGCTCGCCTCTTTTTCGTTAGGAGTCAGCAAGAAAGAATTTTTGTAGAAATCTTTATGGCGCGGTTTAGGATCTATGAATACGGGAGTTTTCGTCTTAGCGCATTCTTCAATTACATACTTGATGAAACTCGGACTCATCACACCTTTTGCATAATCAGAAATCAATACTCCGTCAGCCTCCTTAAGCAACTTGTCGAATCTTGAAATAAGTTCATCTTCGAGCCGTTCGCCGATCTCTTCGGTCTTCTCGAAATCGAGTCTTATGAGCTGTTTATTCCCATTATCAATGACGCGAAGCTTCTCGGTTGTCGGGCGATCAACAGTCACTATCAATCCGCGAGTCGAAATACCTTCGGCATCGAGCATTTGCACAAGTTTTTCTCCATTCGTATCTTTTCCGATTATGGAAACAAGGATTGGAGTAGCTCCGATTCTTGCCAAATTATTTGCAACATTCGCAGCTCCGCCAAGCCTATATTCATCTCGCTCCGCGAGAAGAACAGGTACGGGAGCTTCCGGCGATTGTCTTGAAACAGTCCCATGCAAATAATGATCGAGCATCGTGTCGCCTACGACCAAAATGGTTTTTTTCTTGAACTGCTCAAAAATTTTCAAAAATCTTTCTTTCATTAAATAGATGCCTCGATTATATTCGCCCAGATATGTAAAACAGACAAATGCGCTTCCTGAATAAGAGGAGTTTTGTCGCTTGGTATGATTATGATTTCATCGCACATTTCGACCATGCGTCCGCCATCTTTTCCAGCCAGTCCGACGCATTTCAATCCAAGTTTTTTTGCCTCCGTGAGAGCTTCCAGAATGTTTGCGCTATTTCCGCTTGTTGAAATTGCCAAGAATATATCTCCTTCGCTTCCGAGTGCTTCGATTTGTTTGGAAAAAACCTTATCAAAACCGAAGTCGTTCGATAAGGAAGTGAGAGTGGCTATATCTGCAACAAGGCTGATAGCTTTTTGAGGGGCGCGGTTTCGTTCATATCTGCCTATAAGCTCTGCGGCAAAATGTTGGCTCTGGTCGGCGCTTCCACCGTTGCCGGCAATAAGGATCTTTTTGCCAGACTTGAGAGTGGCGACCATAGTTTCTCCGGCATGCTCTATCGCATCGGTAATTGTTTTATCGGAAGCGATTTTGCTTTTGAGTTCAGCGGAGTTTTGGAAATGACTTGAAGATTTATTCATTTTTCTTGAATTCATTTAAGGATTCATCGCGAACGATCTTCGTAATGTCGTGTTCAAGATTTTCTATCTTAACATAAGCGCGATAAATAAGGTAAAAAAGGACAACTATTGAAAAATAAACGATAGAATCTATGCCTCTTTCTATACCTAAAATATTCGCAAGTCTCTGTGTCACGCCCGGCCAAAATCCGATTACTCCGACAAGCGCCCAGACGAAAAGCCAGAAAACGAACTGCAATGTATCTATAGCACCATCTTTAAGGCGTAAATAAGTACGGCTTATCGCGAAGAGAACAAAAATCGTGATTACTATTTTTAAGGTCATATTTTCAGTGCATTAGTCGATGTAAGAGTAGCTTAAGAAATGTCTTAATGCCAGTATAGAGGCTTTGACCCTTTGATAGGGAGTAATCAGTATAGATGGCTTTTATCGGTACTTCAACCATTTTAAGCCCACGAACATGAATTTCGCGGATGATTTCAGAGCTTACCTCCATACGGTTTGTTTTAATCTGAATTCTTTTAGCCGAATCAAGCGAAAAAGCCCTAAGTCCGGATTGCGTATCCGAACACCAGATGCCAAAAAGAATATAAGTAGCCAAATTCCCAAGGAAATTCATGATTTTTCTGTGCCAAGGCATTCCTTTTGAATCCTTCATCCTAGATCCTATAACAACATCAGCTTTTTTCTGCAAAATCGGAACGCAAACCCGTTCTATATCATTAACATCATGCTGTCCATCTGCATCAAAAGTCACCATTATCGGCCATTTCATATCAACGGCCAGCTTCAAACCTGTTCCCAGCGCTCCGCCAAGACCTCTATTTAGTCCATGTCTTACCGCATTCACACCGGCTTTTCGTGCAACCTGATAAGTGTTGTCACTGCTGCCATCATCAATAACCAATACGTTTTCATATCCGTTATCTTTCAGGATTTTCAATACGGCGCCTATAGCCTTGCCCTCGTTGTAAGCCGGAATAATTATGCCGACCTGAGATTTGTTCATGCAGGATCGTTAAAATCGGGAGTATTTTAGCATAAAACTTATCAATATTCCGCAATAATGAACTTGTCTACAGGTTTAAACCCGAGCTTTTTATAAACTTTACGAGCGGCTATATTTTTATCGGCCGTAAAAAGCAGACCATATTTAAAACCTTTTTCGAAATAATGTTCGCATAATTTACTGACAACCATTTTTGCATATCCTTTGCCACGATATGCGGGAAGAGTTATGACTCCGCCGATTTGGAAATAGTTTTCTGACATGCCGTGCAATTTTGCAGTTGTGCTTATCTTGCCATATCGTTTCAGTATGAAAGTTGTTTTCGGATCTATTTTGTCTTTATCTTCTTTAGACATTCTCATGTTTATATCTTTGTTGTTTAAGATACGATCAATCATAACCAACTCTTTTAAATCATAAGCTTTCGCGACAACTTCATTTCCTTTTAATAAATTCACAAAAAACTTTTTCTCTAACATGAAAACGGTTTGACGACTTATTTCTTTGGGTATTAATCCATGTTTATTTTTCAGTCTTTTTATCGCCGGTCCGGCATATTTTTTGAATACGGGAATTGTTTCAATATGAAAGTCTTGATTAATCGCAAAATCGACAAGCTTATTTATAGTCGAAACAGAAGAAGCGTTTATTACGAAACTTTTGTACATAGGGAAATAAACCGCTAATCCGGTTAATTTGTTGTTTTCAAAATGGCCGATATAACGATTTAATTTAAATCCATTTTTGTATAACAAAAAACTTCCCAAGACAAAAAGGTTCTCTCGCTCGTTTTTCATACAAAAATCAACGATAGTTTTCTTATCTTTTGAGTTTAGAATTTTAATCATTCATAATTCTTAATTCGATATTCATCCTCAAGTCCCCTCCTGCCACCCCGCCAAATACTTAATCTGTTCCTCCGTTAATTCATCTATCTCTACGCCCATAGCGTCCAATTGCAGTCCGGCGATGAAATCGTCGACTTCTTTTGGCAATTGATGAACACGAACTTCCAATTTGCCTTTATTTTTTACCAAAAACTCACAAGCCAAAGCCTGTCCGCAGAAAGAAAGTGACATCACCTCGCTCGGATGTCCTTCAGCAGCAGCCAAATTAACCAAGCGACCCTCGCCGGCAACATACAAGACTTTTCCATCAACAATATATTCATCAAAATAATGTCTTACGCGTCTCTTTCCGGTCGCGATTTTCTCGAGACCTTTCATGTCGATCTCATTATCGAAATGTCCGGAATTTGCCATGATTGCGCCTTCCTTCATCTGTTTCATGTGCTCGGGACGAATCACGTTTTTATCGCCGGTAACTGTTATAAAAATATCGCCCAATTTGCAAGCTTCCTCCATTTTCATAACACGGAAACCGTCCATCTTCGCTTGAAGAGCGCAGAAATTGTCAACTTCGGTAACAATCACATTTGCACCCATTCCGCGACCTCGGAGAGAACAGCCTTTTCCACAACTTCCATATCCGAGAACGACAAGAGTTTTGCCGGCAAATAATATGTTTGAAGCTCTTATAATTCCATCAAGTGTTGACTGGCCGGTACCGTAATAATTGTCCATCAAATGCTTGGTCTTATTGTCATTTACTGCGATCATCGGATACTTGAGCGCGTTATCGCGAGCCATCGAATTGAGTCTGATTACTCCCGTTGTTGTTTCCTCGCAACCGCCGATAATATCAGCTATAAGTTCAGGATGTTTGAGATGAATTTCAGAGACTAAATCACAGCCGTCATCGATTGTGATTTGAGGTTTGAAGTCAATAATCTTATTTATATATTTGTAATAATCTTCTTTGTTCTCGCCCTTGTAGCCATAAACACGAACTCCGTTTTCAGCGAGTGCGGCCGCAACATCATCTTGCGTAGAAAGAGGATTGCAACCTGTTATTGCAACTTCCGCTCCACCTGCGATTAAAGTATCGACAAGATTTGCAGTTTCTTTTGTGACATGAAGAGCCATGCCGATTCGAAGACCTTTAAGAGGTTTTTCCTTAGCAAATCTTTCTTTAACTTTCATAAGAGCGCCCATCTGCCTGCGGGCAACTTCGATATTCATATGACCTTGTTTCGCGAGGGAAATATCTTTTACTTCGTACAGCGCATTGGAAGCGTTAGCGCTCCCTTGCGCAATATTATCAAGCGGTTTTGTTCCGCAAAACTCATTACCCATAAAATTATTTTAGAAATTAAGCGTGAGAATAATAGCACAGCTAATAGTTTATAGTTTATAGATAATAGAAAAATTCATCTGTCATCTGTAATCTATTATCTCTAATCTCTTACCTATAAACTACCCTTCAACACATCCACCATATCCAACTTTTCCCACGTAAATTCCGGCAAATCTCTACCGAAATGTCCGTAAGCGGCAGTCTTCTTGAAGATCGGCCTTCTAAGCTGATATTTCTCGATGATTCCACCCGGTGTTAAGTCGAATTTTTCGCGGATCAATTGTGCGATTTTTTCGTCCGGAATTTTTCCTGTGCCAAAAGTTTCAACGAAAATACTGAGAGGTTCGCGTACACCGATTGCGTAAGCGATTTGAACCTCGCATTTATCTGCGATTCCTGCTGCAACAATGTTTTTTGCAACGTGTCTGCACGCATAAGCCGCGCTTCTATCAACTTTCGTAGGATCTTTGCCGGAGAAACATCCGCCTCCGTGGCGACCCATTCCGCCGTATGTATCAACTATGATTTTTCTTCCCGTAAGACCACTGTCTCCCGGAGGCCCTCCTATGATAAACATACCTGTAGGATTGACGTGAAAAACCGTTTTATCATCAACCAAGCTTCCGCAAACGGGCTTGATGATTTGTTCGATAACATCCGCCTTGATTTGTTCATGTTTAGCTTCCGGTCCATGTTGTGTTGAGACGACAACAGTATGAATTCTCTTAGGCTTGCCGTTTTCGTACTCGACTGTAACTTGGCTTTTTCCATCCGGTCTTAAATAACTTAATCCTTTTGCGCGCCTAACTTCGGCCAATTTCAGTACCAACTTGTGAGCCATCATAATAGGCATCGGCATGAGTTCAGGTGTCTCATTAACAGCGAAACCGAACATCATACCTTGATCTCCCGCTCCTCCTGTATCGACACCCATTGCGATATCAGGGCTCTGTTCGTCTATTGCAGTTAGAACGCTGCAGGCCTTGTAATCGAAACCGTAAGAAGAATCGTCATAACCGATTTCCTTAATTGTTTGTCGAGCTATTCCGGGGATATCAGCATAACCTTGGGTTGTAATTTCGCCGGCCAATAAAACAAGTCCGGTTGTAACAAGGACTTCGCAAGCTACGCGGCTCTTCGGATCTTGCGCAATGAGAGCATCCAGTACGGCATCGGATATTTGATCCGCAACCTTATCGGGATGACCTTCCGTAACAGATTCGGAAGTGAATAGATTTGTTGCCATGATATATATGAGTTAATTTTTGAAAAATGACATCCGTGCCACGATGTCCTTTTACTGCTTGCCTTTTGGACATCTTCCGCTCCTGTTAAAATTGAAGCGGTCGGATTTAGCACCTTCCTTAGATCTAGGCTGACCTTAAGCGGTTGCTGTGGTTTCATAGGGCCGATTCCCTCCACCACTCTTGATGATTTTGATTGCGACGCATATATTATTGTTACTTTAATTCTTTTGCAAATAAGAAATTTAATCAAAAAAAATACAGATCTTATTTTAATCCTGTTGGCCGGCATCATATTGCTTGTTATTAGTGAGATCGAAATCTTATATCCGGCAAGATGGATACTTGGGATGATATTTGTTTTTTCACTTAGCGGTTATCCGATGAGCGTGGTTTTCTTTCCGATCAGGAATTCCATTGATAAAAGTGAAAGACTCCTTATGAGCGTCGGCTTCAGCTTGTTGCTTACTTATCCGGCCGGATTGATTACGGTATTATTAGAGGGAAAATCCGGAGAAGCAATATACGGACCGCATTTGATGCATAGTTTAGGTGCGCTGACAGGATTGGTATTCGCGACTATAGTTATTGCATGGATGAGAAGATCGAAAATCCATCCCGCTTCTTCTTCCTCATCCCTCATGCCTTCTGCCTCATCCCTTCTGCCTTCTGTAATTCTGCTTTTTGTAATTCTTATCTCCATCTTCTTCAATTTTGCCAATTTGAATCGAGCGGATCTGCACGGAGACGAATATGATATGGGATACGTAGCCTATGATCTGATTGATGGAACGGTAGCAGGTAGAAATGGGTTTATGTTGTCAACGATGGGGCATACCCCGCTGGCAATGTTTATAAATCATTTTTCCATGCAGATTTTGGAAAACGAGGGATTCCAAAATATACAAGACTGGATGATAAGATTCGCATGCGCGATAACGGGAGTATTATGCGTTTTGGCACTCTATATGTTGGGTAAGGAAATTTTTAATGAAAAAATCGGACTTTTGGCGGCGCTACTGCTTGCTGTTTCGAATTATCACGTGTGGACAAGTAGAATATTTTTACGTGAAGTATTTATGACGTTTTTTATAATTTTAACGATATTTTTCTTGTTTAGACTGTTGAAGAATGGAGGAGTGAAGTACGCAATTATTACCGGAATTTTCTTCGGAGCACTTTTGCTTACGAAGATGACAGGGATATTCTTGGCGCCGGTTTTGTTTTTATGGATAATTTTATACGGAAAAGAATTTAAAATTAAAAAAAATCTGGCACTTTTTACAACCGCATTTTTGATGTTTCTGCCGGTAATTATTTATAACATCGGCGGATATGTCATGACGGGATATATGGATATATTTTTCTCGCGCATTTTCGGACTCTATCACCCATACGGTTATACCGGAGATAGATCTCATACGGCGGGAGTTAGCCTTTATTCGGATTTAAAAGGGATTTTCGAATTGCTGATAGACCAATATTCGATATGGTTGTTCGCGTTGTTTTTCGCGCCGATTGCTTACGCATTGGCTCGCATTAAAAAAACATTAAAAGAACCAAATATCGTATTTCAAATGTTATTAACAATCACAATCTTGGGGTTTTTCGCATTAAGCGGTGTAAGAGCTTATTATATGCCGTTTCTTACCGTGCCGCTGGCATTGGTAGCCTCTTGTTTTTTGATACAAGTTTGCAAAAATAAATATCTGAAAATTCCGACAGTATTGATATTTGCAACAACAATATTTTACGCATCTTTTTATACATACAACACCAACATTTCCAGCGCTTATGCGGTAGATTCCAAGTGGAATGATAGTGGACGAACCGGATACGTGGAATTGGTACCGCAACCGTTAACTTATCATTATTCGCGTTCGGCACGTGTATGGTCGGAAAATCGAGGCTGGAAAAACCTTGAAATATTCTTGTCTGGAAATATAACTCGAGAAGATTTGCTTATTATTGATGACGATTTGGATTCTCAAATGATCAATCAGTATCTGGATATAAACGAGTACACAAAAGAATTTTATTTGGGGTCGGCGTACATCGAAAGATACGAGAATATCTTTTTAAGTGAGTTTTTAGTCGATCCGCAAGCGGGGTATATAATTACAGTTGCCGAAAAAACATTCGATTACGAATTGATAACGACGATAAACGACATCGCCGGCAATCCAAGATTTAATATCTACGAAGTCTCAGACTGATTAATTCAAATAGAGTAGTAATATAATCTTTTAATTTTAATTTGCTCTCGATTCTTGCGTACCAAACAACAGGGACTTCTTTTATCGTATAGCCGAATTTTTGCGCCAAAAACATTATTTCAAAGTCAAATCCCCATCTGTTAATCTTCTGCTTTTCGAATAGCTTACGGGCGGCCTCCAGCTTGAACAATTTGAATCCGCATTGGGTGTCTTTTATCCCGCGCACAACAAATAAACCTATGATCTTTTTACCCAAAAGGCCGAAAAGTCTTCTGAAAAAAGGCTGAGGATTCTCAATCTTGGAATCAAAAAGCGCCCTAGATGCTATTACCACATCATGCGAATTTGCATATTTCCACAGAGAAGAAAGCTCTTCTATCGGGGTAGAAAGATCCGCATCCATAAATAAAACATGGCCGTATTTCGCATCCAAAACACCGGTTCTTACCGCAAAACCCTTCCCTCGATTCGGATGATATTCAATTACGCGAATGGCAGACTCATTTATTTTTTTCACTTCATCGCGAGTCCCGTCTTTTGATCCGTCGCTTACGACAATTATTTCAAATTTGCCGAAATTATTTTTGAGATAACTGAAAACATGGCGAAGATTTTCGCTTATAATTTTCTCCTCATTGTAGGCCGGAATTATTACGGAAATCTCATTCATGTTTTTTTCTCGCGATACAGATTAAAGATATCCCAAATGGAAAATTGAAACGAGTCAAAAAGTATTTTTCAAAAGCAAAAATTTTTCTCAAAACAAAATTAATTATTGTATTCGTTTTTTTAATATCGCCATCCGAAACGGCACGCCTTTTGAATGATTTATTAAGACGTCTTACCGCCATTACGAGAGGAAAAAATATCATATTGAAATATGAAATCTTCTCGATGCCGAACCCGTCAAGTAATTCAAGAAGAGTCCTCTTGGTATAACGTCTATGGTGGTAAGAAATATCATCATTATAACTCCAGAGGAATTGAAAGGCCGGCACGGTAAGATAAAAAATCCCTTCACGCTTCAAAACCCTATAGACTTCGGTGACGGCCTTGCGATCATTTTTAATATGTTCAAGCACGTCGAAAGCGACAACCAAATCGAAGCTTTCATCAGAAAAGGACAAGTTCTCCGCATCGCCTTGCATGACATTATGCGAAGACATTTTACAAAACGTCACAGCTTCCAGAGAGTAATCCATGCCTGTTACATCTCCAAGCTTGGACAAGAAATCGAGTTCCGCTCCGGTCCCGCATCCGAGAGCCAGTATTCGAAGTTTCTTATCTCGATTTCTCCATACAAAATGCTCGCCTAGACGATTAATAATTTCCCGCCTACCGCAAAACCACCAGTGAGTCTTCTCCGATTCATGCATCGTTTTGTAGGTGTCTTGTCTCATTCGAGAATCGATTGGTAAATTAGGATTCCAAGTTCGATTATAGTATAATTCGCTCCGTTTTAGATATCGAAAAATTCAATGAAAAATTATTTATTTATCGTAGGCACGGTTCTTTTCACAACAGTCGGGCAAATTATAATGAAATATGGGACCAAAACATTTGGCCAATCGCCGACATCATTAAAAGAAGTAATTCCATATCTCTTGAAGGCGGTAACAAGCATCTATTTTATAGGCGGATGTATATTCGGATTAATTGCGGCTTTCTGTTGGGTGTTGGCGCTGAGCAAATTCGAGATGAGTTTCGCATATCCGTTCATGAGTTTAAGCTTTGTTTTTGTAGTATTGATGTCGATGATGATTTTTGGCGAGAACGTATCGTTGGCAAGATGGGCGGGTGTTGGACTGATCTGCTTGGGTGTTGTATTAATTTCAAGAAGTTAAATTTATGAACCAAGAAAAAATTTCAATAATCATTCCGGTTTATAACGAAAAGGATAACTTAAACGAACTTTATAATAAGCTGAAGAAGATTATGAATGAATTTTTTGCCGGATTCGAGTACGAAATCATATTCGTTGATGATGGCAGTAAGGATGGATCTTTCGAGATTTTAAAAAGTATCCACGATACGGACAATAATGTGAAAATAATTAAGTTCAGCAAAAATTTTGGCCAGCACATCGCTATTAAAGCCGGTATAGATATGGCGGATGGAGACTATACGGTATTAACAGATGCAGATATGCAAGATGATCCGGCAAGCATAAACGACCTGTATGGGAAACTAAAAGAAGGTTATGACGTGGTTATAGGTATAAGAGAAAATCGACAAGACGGGTTTTTCAAGAAAATATCATCCAGCCTGTTTTTCAAAACGATGAACGGGCTATCAAAAGTCAAAATGCAAGAAAATCAGGCGATGTTGAGGATTTTTAATAAAAAAGTACTCAATACCTTGAAAAACATGCAAGAACTCTCTCAAAACAATGGAGCATTTTTGGCATGGATGGGTTTTGAACAAGGAACTTTACCGATACGACATCAAAAACGGGCCAAAGGTAAAACGAAATACACACTGCTGAAGTCCTTAAGATTCGCCTCGGAAACAATAATGAATTTTTCAAACAAGCCGCTTATTTACATATCCGTGTTCGGCATGTTCATATCGGTATGTTCAATCATCTTCAGTATTTTTATCATATACCAAAAGCTGTTTCACGATGTTGGGCTTATTGGGTGGGCGTCAACAGTAACGTTTATATCTTTCTTTAGCGGCATGATATTGTTCTCGCTGGGAGTCGTAGGCCTGTATATAGGCAAGCTTTATCAGCAATCCTTGGGCAGACCGTTATACATAATAAAAGATAAAATTGAATAAACTACTTAGAATAAAACATATCGCAATAGTCGTAAAAAGTATCAAAAAATATCTTGAGAATAGTATTTATGGATTGGATCAAAAGATAACATATGATGAACATCAAGATGCCGACATATGTTTTGTAAAAACAGAAAACGTAGAAATGGAACTTCTGGAGCCGAAAAGCGAAAAAGCTCTCGCTTTCAAATTTTTGGCGCAGAATGGGGAGGGTTTGCACCATATTTGTTTTGAAGTTGATGACATGCACCATGCGGAAGAATTGATCAGGGCTAGGAAAATGTTGAAACTTCCGGCCGCTCAAGGAGCAAAAGGTGTATTCGCATATACGCGCAATCATGAACTTATAGAATTTTCCTTAAAAACATGAAACCTTTGATTTCGGAAAAAGCGGCAGATTTCAGGCGAAGCATATCTCCGGTCAAGCAGATAATGAGCTTTGCGAGTCCTGAAACTTTTAAAAAGTACGGATACGAGCCTAAAGATATAATTTCATTCGCCGGCGGCTGGGTAAATCATTCTTCACCGGAAGGATTGAGAGAAGCATATCTCAAAATAATGCAAGACAAGGACGTGTTTCATGCATCGGGCGGATATCCACCGACACTCGGTACTCAAGAATGCAGAGAAGCTTTGGTACAAATGGAAAAACATTTATACGGTGCTTCCGGCGTGGACGCCAAAAATGTTGCAATAGGGGCAAGCTCAACTCAGCTTACATACAATCTTTTTACGATACTGTTA
>Ga0156435_118_pt1 | contig 149962 bp, 134 predicted proteins | sample RifOxyA2_FD_108078 | JGI IMG/M metagenome (GOLD analysis project Ga0156435, IMG submission 108078) | Candidatus Peregrinibacteria bacterium RIFOXYA2_FULL_41_18 | reverse complement strand
TATATTGGAGCATAAACCGAAAGTGATATTGCTAACGTCTCCGGATAATCCGACATCTCAAATATTGTCGGATAAATTTATAGAAGCCGGATTGAAAGCGGCGGAAGAGATAGGTAGTTTTTTGATTATTGATTTCGCATATAAGCATCTTGTTTTCGAGGAGTATCCGAAATATTTTTCATGGAGCCATAACGATAATTTTATTTCCATACATTCGAATTCGAAATGGTGCAGGGGATTGGGAAGAAGGTTGGGATGGATTTTCGCACCGGAATTTGTGGTCGAAGCAATGGAAAGCATACAAGGTTCGTCGATTTTATGCCCAGATATGCTGCACGAAATGGCTCTGGCGAAATATATAAATGATGCGATTGCAAAAAACGAAATGAAACCCTATATAGAATCTGCAAAAAATGCTTACAAACAGGCTGCTGACATTACAATAAAAGCAATAGATAAATATCTGGGAATCCCTCGTCTGCAACCGCAAGGAGGATTATATACAGTATTGAAAACAGATATGGACGGAGCGAAATTCGTGGAAGAAACGATTAAGCAACAGGGAGTGCTTTTGGTTCCAGGATGGGGGTTCGGGAGAACACTGATAGAAGGGGTAAGGCTTTGCTATGGTCCGCTTGTGAAAAATAGCGACTTGATAGAGAAAGGAATAGAAAAAATAAGCAAAGTAATAAAAAAATGAAAAAAGTTTTCATCACAAGAAGAATGCCGGAAATCGCCAGGACGATATTGAAAGAGCATTTTGAGGTTAGCCTGAACGATAAAAACGAAACATTAACGCAAGACGAGCTGATAAGAAGCTTAAAAGATTGCGACGCCGTGTTATCAACCGTTTTGGATAAATTCACAAAAGAAGTTATTGATTCGCTGCCGAAACTTAAGGTGATCTCAAGCTACGCATCAGGATTGGATAACATAGATATGGAACATGCAAAAACAAAAGGCATTTATGTTTACAATATCCCAGATTCGGTCACGAACAGTACGGCCGACCTTACTATGGCATCATTCTTGGCACTTGCCAGAAAACTTTGGCCGGCACGCGAATTTGTCAGAGAAGGAAAATGGAAAGCATGGGATCCTGAAATACTGCTTGGTGAAGAGCTTACGGGTAAAACATTTGGAATTATAGGATTTGGAAGAATAGGAATGGCTGTGGCGAAGCGCGCTCTCGGATTCGGTATGAATGTGATATATTTCAACAGATCACCGGTTGTATCAGATTGCTGCAAGGCGGTTACACTGGAAGAATTACTTAGCGAATCGGACTATATATCGTTGCATGTTCCGCTTACCGAGCAAACAAGAGGGATGATAAACGCGGAATCGATTAGGAAAATGTCGAAACGTCCGATTTTAATAAATTTTTCAAGAGGACAAATAATAAAAACGGAAGATCTTTTGAATGCTCTAAAAAACGGAGAAATAAGAGGAGCGGTATTGGATGTTACAGATCCCGAACCGATTTCAGCAGACCATCTGTTATGCAAGATGGAGAACTGCATAATTACTCCACATATCGGTACGGCAACGAAAGAATGCCGAAGAGATATGGCAATGGCTGCTGCGGAAAAAATAATTAAACATTTTTCCGAGAATGAATGAAGAATATATACTTAAAAGAATCGAAGAAGTATTTCAGGAAGTTCTTGAGATAAAAAACTTCAACGAGGATTTGTCGATGGAGGTCGTTCCGGAGTGGGATTCTCTCAAGCACCTTCAACTGTTGGTTGCGGTAGAAAAAACTTTCGGCATAGAAATTGAATTTCAAAAATCTCTTAAGATGACATCTGTTAAGGGCATGACGGAAATAATATCTTACTATATAAATAAATGATTGATCCGGCGAAAATACCGGCGCATCAACGTATAAAAACCGACATGCCGATTCGGTATAAAAACGTAGGAGATCTTTTTAATTCGCATGCACAATCTTCGCCGAACAAAGAATTTTTATTCTGTCCTGGAAAAGATGAAGAAATTTATACTTACAAGCAATTACAATCGCGCATATTCGAAACTGTTAATTATCTCAAATCCAAAGATCTTAAAAAAGGGGATAGAATAAGTTTAATTATTCCAAATTCGTCGGAATTCGTATGCTTTTATTTTGCCGGATTGATGAGTGGAATCGTAATAGTTCCGATTAATCAGGACTTATCTCCGCCGGAGATGGAATTCATAATAAAAAACAGCGGATCGAAATATGTTTTTTATGATCCTCTATACGAGCATAAGATATCCGATATGCGATTTAACGAAGTCGCGTTCGTAAACACGGAAGACTTGAAGAAACCTCAAAAAGAATCCGTGAATCTTCCGAACATAGAATTGTACGATGAAGCTGTGATAATTTACACTTCTGGGACAACGGGCAACCCTAAAGGAGTTGTCCTTACGCATCTTAACTTGCTGGCGGATGCTTGTGCGGTGTCGGGGTGGTTTAAATTTACTGAGAACACAAGGACGTTATGCATACTTCCGTTATTTCATAACAACGGACAGGTAATGACGCTACTGAATCCGTTATACACTGGAGGATCGACAGTGATAGTGAAAGGAAAAGCGAGCTTGATGTCTTTTTGGGGGCTCGCGGAAAAATATGAAATAAATTGGACAAGCGTAATGCCATCAATTCTATCGATTCTGCTAAGCTTGAAGATAGAAAGAACGGATAGTACTATGCAAGGAATATTTTGCGGAGGGCAAATACTTATACCTAGCGTACAAAAGGATTTCGAAAAAAGATTCAAGGTCCCGATTTTCGAAGGATTCGGACTAACAGAAACGACATCATTTGCATGTTTCAATGATTATCCGGCAGATAACAGGAGACAAGGATCTGTAGGCAGACCGCTGCCTGTTAATGAAATGACTATAGTTGATGACTTGGATAACGAACTCGGTCCGAATCAAGAAGGAGAGATATGTATCAGAGGATTGAATGTGGCAAAAGAATATCTTGGATTGGAAGAGAAAAATAAAAAAGCTTTTCGCAACGGATGGTTTCATTCCGGAGATTATGGATACAGGGATGCAAACAATTATTTCTATTTCAAGACGAGAAAAGATTTCTTAATTATAAAAGGAGGTGAAAATATTTATCCGGCCGAACTGGAAAATGTTTTGTTTAGACATCCGGCTGTTGCAGAAAGTGCAGTTATAGGCATTCCAGATAAACTGCTTGGAGAAGATATTTGCGCATTTGTTAAGCTGCATGATAATCTTACAGCAACCGAAGAAGAGCTTAAGGTTTTTTGCAAGGGGAAAATAGCCCAATACAAACAAGCAAAAAAGATAATAATTACGGATGAAATACCAAAAGGACCGACCAAAAAAGTACTTTACCGCATACTCAAAGAATTTTATATCAAAAATTACACATAAATGGAAGAAAAACTGAAAGAAATCATGGCCGAAATATTCGGCGTAAAAAGAGAAGAAATAAACGATGATTCAGGAATGAACAATATGGAGGCATGGGATTCGCTAAGCCATCTTCAGCTGATAGCAATGATAGAAGAGAGATTTGGTATAAGTATAGATACGGATAATCTAATGAAAATGACAAGCTTCGGTGATATAAAAAAAATTCTAGAATCCCAGAATGTAAAAAATTAAACAATGGACATAAAAGGTAAAAATATAATCGTAACAGGAGGCGCAAGTGGGATAGGAAAAGCACTTGCGACAAAATTGATCGAAGAGGGTGCGAATGTCGGAGTTTTTGATATAAACGAACCGGATTTTCAAGGGGCGAAATTCTACAAATGCGACGTAAGCGATCTGCAAAATGTAGAAGCGCAAGTTGAAAAGTTCTTTGGCGACAACGGAAGTATAGATGCATTGGTAAACAATGCTGGAATAGTGAAAGACGCGCCGCTATTGAGTATTTTCGGACAGTTGAAAAAACATGACATTGAGATATGGAACAAAATACTTGCGACCAACCTGACGTCAGTTTTTTATATGACGAGAGAGGTCGTGGAAAAAATGTTTCAAAAAAGAACAAAAGGAGTCGTAGTGAATGTCAGCTCGATCGTTGCAAATGGGAATCCGGGCCAGTCAGCATACGCTGCCGCAAAAGCCGGGATAGATGCTCTAACCAAAACATGGGCAAATGAATTGAACCTGCTTGGGATACGGGTCGCAGGAATTGCGCCGGGATTTACGCTTACAAAAATCGCGCAATATTCCATGAACGAGAAGATAAAGAGCGATTGGGAGAAACGCACACCGCTTAGACGCATGGCAAAGCCGGAGGAAATTGCGGATGGAATAATTTTTATAATAAAAAACGACTTCTTTCACGGTAAAATTCTCCAGCTTGATGGTGGCTTAACAATGTAAAAATGGAAATCGGAATAGATTGCGTTGATATTTGCAGATTCAAAGGAATAGAAAAAAACAAGCGATTGCTTGCGAAAATATTTACAAAAAAAGAGGTGGAATATTGCATATCCAGACGTTCGCACGCACAGCACTTTGCGGTTAGGTTTGCGGCGAAAGAAGCGGTTTTAAAAGCCTTGATGTGCTATGGCGAGAGCGTGCCTTTCAATAAAATAGAAATCATAAACGGAACCAATGGAAAGCCGGAAGTGAATCTCATAGGGCGAAAACACAAGTTTAAGTGTAAAATAAGCCTGTCTCATTCAAGAGAAATCGCAATGGCGCAAGCATTGATAATTAATTAACAAATATGATTTATCAGCGCAGAAAAACGTTTATACAACAAATCGAAATTGGTGCTTAAATGCAATTGTATCTGTAATTGCAAAAAAACTGGCAGATTCCGTAAAATTTATCTAAACTAACCCGAAAAAACTTATGAAAAAAATAATCATATTCGGGACAGGCAAGATGGGAGAAATGGTCCATTTTTATCTGACACACGATAGCGATCACCAGATAGTAGCTTTCACAAGCGATAAAGAATATATAAAAGAAGATAAATTTCTTGGTTTGCCGGTTGTACCATTTGAAGATGTTGAAAAAAAATATCCACCAAGCGAATACGACATGTTCGTAGCCGTGGGTTATGCGAAATTAAATGCTATTCGTCAGAAAAAATACAAAGAGGCAAAGGGAAAAGGATATAAATTGATAAGTTTCGTAAGTTCTAAATCGATTCAATACGGAGATACAAAGATGGGAGACAATTGTTTTATATTGGAGAATCAAGTGTTCCAGTCGAATATAAAGATTGGCAATGATGTGGTTATCTGGAGCGGAAATCATTTTGGACATGACGTGGAAATAGGAGATCATGCATGGATTTCGTCACATGTGGTGGTTAGTGGAGGAGTGAAGATTGGAGAATCAAGTTTCATAGGTGTTAATGCAACACTTCGCGATCATATTCAAATCGGAAAAGAATGCCTTATCGGTGCAGGGGCTTTAATTTTAAACAATACCAAAGATAAATCCGTATATATAGCTCAACCTACTAAGCCATACCCTATGGATAGCGAGAAGTTTAGTGCTTTTATGAATATTTAACTGATTTTATTTGAAATTCAACTGGATTAAATTAGGACGGATTATAGAACCCGGAAAATACAAATGGATAAAAACCAATATCCAAAATCCTTTCCAGGAACATGTGGAAGGAGATATCTTTAAAATTCATTTCGCCGGTCGTGATAAAAACAATTACTCTCGCGGAGGATACGTTTTGCTGGACATCAAAAACCCTCATGAGATTATCTCCTGGAGCAAAACACCTACGATAGACATAGGCAAGCCGGGTTGTTTTGATGATTGTGGCGCAATGCCTTCTTGTATTGTAAACAATGGCGATAAGAAATATATGTACTATACGGGGTGGACTCAAAAAGTTAAGACACCGTTCGCTTTTTATATAGGTCTGGCTGTTAGTGAAGATAATGGCAAAACTTACAAAAAATACTCGCAAATTCCCATACTGGACAGAAGCGAAAATGATCCTTTTATGACAGCTTCTCCTTTCGTGATAAAAGAAAACAACATTTGGAGAATGTGGTATGTCTCATGTATAGGATGGCAACTCAATAAAAAAGATTGGCCTTCAAAACATTATTATCATATCAAATATGCCGAATCACGTGACGGTTTAAAATGGACACCAAAAAATATAGATTGTATTTTTTATAAGAAACAAGAATACGCAATTGCTCGCCCAGTGGTTTATAAAGAAGATGGCTTATACAAAATGTGGTATTGCTATCGCGGAGGTAAAAATACATATAGGGCCGGATATGCGGAATCAAAAAATGGATTGCAATGGATAAGGAAAGATAATCAAGTGGGGATAGATGTTTCTTCGACAGGGTGGGATTCGGAAATGATTTGTTATCCATGCGTATTTGAGCATAGGAATCAAAAATACATGCTATATAATGGTAATGATTATGGGAAAACCGGTTGTGGATTAGCCTTGCTTGAAAAAATATGACAACGAATATAGATAAAAAAATAATAGCAAAATATTACAGCAATAAAATCCTCGAATATGGTGATACGCCAAAGGGGGTGGATTGGAAAGATAAAAAGTCGCAGTTAATTCGTTTTAAAAGCTTCGATCATATGTTTTTTATGGATGAAAAATTTTCAATATTGGATTATGGATGTGGGAAAGGCGACTATTTCATTTATCTTAAAAATAAATACAGAAAAATAAAATATAATGGAGTGGATTTGTCGAAAGAGATGGTGGATTTTGCCAAAAATAAATTTCCCAAAGAAAAAAACTGCTCGTTTTCGACAAAAATATTAGATATAAACGCGAAATCGGATTACTGTGTGGCAAGTGGGACTTTTACGGTTAAGCACAGCTTTAGCGACGAGAATTGGTACGCATATGTATTAAGCGAAATAGATAAGCTGTACAAGAACGTAAACAAAGGAATCGGATTCAATTTAATGACAAGTCATGTAGATTTCAAAGCAAAACATTTGTTTTATATGAATCCGGGAAAAATGCTGAAAATAATGATAAAAAAATACAAATACGTGGACATAATTCACAGCTACCCTTTGTACGAATATACAGTATTAATCAGAAAAAAATGAGAGTAACAATATTACAACCTTCTTACATCCCATGGATCGGATATTTTGATCAGATAAATAAGTCGGATGTGTTTGTTTTTTTTGATGACGTGCAGTATACGAGAAGAGATTGGCGCAATCGAAACAGAATAAAAACGACAAAAGGAGAAGAAAAATATCTGACAGTGCCGGTAGAGGCAAAGGGCAATTATGATGCGCTTATCAAGGATATAAAAATACATTACGATAACAAATGCTGGGAGAAGTCGCATTTGGGTTTGATAAAAGAAAATTATCGCTCGGCGGAATTTTTCCCAGAAGTTTTTCCGATATTAGAGCGCCATTTATTGGAAAAATATGAATACCTTTCAGATTTAAATTGCGAATTAACAAGAGAATTATCGGAATATCTCGGCATAAAACACGTACAGTTTGTAAAAAGTTCGGGATTGGGGATAACAAATTACAACGATTCAACGGAACATTTGGTGAATATATGCAAAAAATTTAATGCAACAACCTATCTTACCGGTGACAGCGCGAAATCATATATGAATGAGGAAATGTTCAAAAAAGAAAACATAGAACTTAAGTATCACGGATATAAACATCCGGAATATAATCAATTGCACGGGAAATTTTTGCCATATTTGAGTATAATCGACTTGCTGTTTAATTGTGGCAAAAAATCACTTAGCATTTTAAAGGCTTAAACACTATGAAAAAAAAAGTTTTATTAACTGGCGCGGCGGGATTTATAGGGAGTAATTTTCTGAAATACATGTTCGATAGATATCCTGATTATCATTTTCTCGTACTTGATGCCCTCACTTATGCCGGCAATCAAAACAACATTCCCGAACAAATAAAAAACTCAAAAAGATATGAGTTTTGGCATGGGTCGGTGACAAACGCAGATCTTGTGGATTCGCTTACGAAAAGAGCTGATTTAATAGTGCATTTTGCCGCCGAAAGCCATGTCGCGAGGTCGATTTACGACGACAGCAAATTCTTCGAAACTGATGTGATCGGTACTCAAACGATGATGAATGCGCTTACCAAACATAAGAACACGGTAGAAAGATTCATACACATTTCAACATCGGAAGTTTATGGGACTGCGGAAAAAGAATTGATGGATGAGGAACATATATTGAATCCAAGATCGCCTTACGCTGGGGCGAAAGCCGGAGCAGACAGGCTCGTCTATTCGTACTGGTGTACTTACGACCTGCCGGTTATGATCATAAGACCGTTTAACAATTACGGACCGAATCAGCACTTGGAAAAGATGATGCCAAGATTTATAACAAGCGCATTGAAAGATGAGCCTTTGACAGTACACGGGCAAGGGTTGGCAGAGCGCGATTGGTTATATGTGCAAGATCATTGCGAAGCAATCGATCAAGCGCTTAATCTCCCGGATTTTTCGAGTATACGGCAACAAGTTATAAACATAGGAACAGAAAGGGCCGTAAGCGTTATGGATATAGCGAAAATAATATTGAAGCAGCTGGGCAAACCGGAAAATATGATTAAATATATATTCGATAGGCCGGGACAAGTCGAGCGTCACATCTCATCTACGGAAAAAGCGGAAAAGCTGCTGAATTGGAAAGCAAAAACGAATCTTGAAGAAGGTATTATAAAAACAATCGATTGGTACAAGAATAATAAAGATTGGTGGAGCGAGTTGGAATGGATGAAGCAAGTTCCCATAAGAACCGAAGATGGGAAGGTAGAAATGTATTAAAGATTCTTCATATGAAAATCGAATTCTACAGGCACAATTTAGCAAAGGAAGACAAGGATGAAGTTATAAAAGTTTTAAACTCGCTTTTCCTTACCACAGGAGATTGCGTTGCTGAATTTGAAAAAAAACTCGCTAAATACGTAGGGAGTAAATACGCGGTCGGTCTGACATCTTGTACGAATGCGCTCGAACTTGCGGTGAAATACTTCGGAATCGGGCATGAAGACGAAGTGATAACAACGCCGATGTCATTTATCGCTACGGCTAACGCAATAGAATACGCAGGCGCCAAGCCGGTTTTTGTGGACGTTGAGTCGAATACGGGGAACATTGATGCAAGCTTGATAGAGCAAGCAATAACGAAAAAAACAAAAGCGATAATAGTAGTACATTTGTACGGCCAAATGTGTGACATGAAGCGTATAAGAAAAATTGCAGACAAATACAAATTAAAAGTGATAGAAGATGCGGCGCATTGCTTGGAAGGGGAAAGAGATGGAATAAAAGTCGGACAGCTCGGTGATATCGCTTGCTACAGTTTTTATGCGACAAAGAATCTTACATCCGGAGAGGGAGGGGCTATATCATGCAATGACAAAAAAATATATGAATGGATGCTTCGTGCGCGCCAGCACGGCATGAGTAAAAACGCTGCGACAAGATATTCGAAAAAATATGAACATTATGACATGGAATTTCTGGGCAATAAATGCAATATGAGCAATATCCAAGCGGCTCTTATGGTGAAACAACTGGACAGAATAGAAGGGTATTTGGATATGCGCGAGAAATTGGCTCGCAAATACGATAAGGGATTTCTGAAAAATAAAAATATAAAAACCCCTGCCGTTATATCTGGTGGCAAACACGCGCGGCATCTTTATACGATTTGGGTTGATCGGGATAAAAGAGATGAGTATATGCACCTTCTTCAAGACGCGGGGATTGGAGTAGCAGTTAATTTCAGGCCTATACACTTGATGAAATATTATCGTGAAAAATATGGATACAAAAAAGGATCATTTCCGATATCCGAAAAAATAGGAGACTCGACTATAACACTACCTTTCTACATAAAACTATCCGACAAAGAAGTGAAATATGTTATTGATACGGTTAACACAATAACAAATGGATAAAGAAAAAAATCTGAACGAGATTATGGATAGAGATAAATCATCGTTAGTAGATGGAAAGGTTATAGATCACCGAATAGTGATTAAAAATAGTCACAAAGAAGCTACAGAGAAATCTGTGATTACTTCCCTTAAAGAATTTGTAAAAAAAAATGAAAAACTTTACTATTTTATTATAAAAATACTAAGTCCGATTTGTCCGAACGAAGGGTATTTAAAAAGATTTATTGGCAATCATAAGGAGGGGGTAGTATTGAATCTGGGATCAGGGAATAAAAGAATTGGAGAACATATAATAAATGTGGATCTTTTTAATTATAAGAATGTGGATATAGTTACGGATTTGAAAAGCATGTCGGTTAAAAGCGCATCTGCTGATGCCGCATTGAGCGTCGCGGTACTGGAGCATGTCGACAACCCTGAAGTAGCTATTGCGGAAACAGCTAGAGTCCTTAAGAAAGGTGGAGAATGTTTTTTTACAACTCCGTTTGTTTTCGGATTTCACGCGAGTCCGTATGATTTTACGAGATGGACTCACGAAGGATTGCGCAAAATGTTCGAGCGACATGGGCTGGAAGTTATAGAAGTCGGAATTCAATCCGGTCCGACAAGCGCATTTTTATGCATAACAATAGACTTCTTATCGATACTTTTAAGTTTCGGAATTAAGCAGTTATATGAAATTTGGACGATAATTTTCATGCTTATATTATGGCCGTTTAAATTTATGGATCTGATTTTGATTAAAATCCCATTTTCAAAAGTGATAGCGGCGAACTTCTATATTATCGCTCGTAAAAAATGAAATTCCTCTCAAGCAAATACATAACTGCGATTTTGTTGACAATACTCGGGGGATTTTTTGCATATGACATTTACAATGCTCCTTTAACAGCTTGGCTCTGGGTAAAGTCGATAATATACATGGTGATATTTGTATATGTACCAGGTAAAATTATAGCGAAACGGACCGGTGGACCGGTGGTGTTTATGGCCGGCATTATTATAAATCTTGTACTTTTCATACCGGCTCAATATTTCGGAGAGATATCAATTCTATTGGTCCCGATTTTTATTGCAAACATTTATTTCTTATACGATCGATTCAAGAACGGGGAAGACGATACGACCGTTGAAAATATTGCGATAATAAACGGATTGCTGGCAGTCCTCGTTATAATGTCTCCGAATCTTGTTTTTAACTATTCAATAGGAGATTTATCTGCATTGAGTAACAGCTTGGACGGCTTGGATGATATTTTCTTCCACTTGGGGAAGATAGAGATGTTCAAGATCGACTTCCCGATAGGAGATTGGAGTGTTTACGATTTCCGAGATTCTACTTTTAAATATCATTATTTTTTCCATATTTGGATTGCCGAAATCTCCAAGCTGACAGGTGTCGAAACAGGTTTCTTATATTTCAGATTTTTCCCGTATTTCATTACAAGCGCGATATTTCTTGCGGTTGCCAAACTCGGATATGCAATTACAGAAAATCATACAAAGGCGTTGGCATCATCGTTTCTAGCAACGCTCGGAGGAGGCGCAAGCGTTCTACTCGGTATAGGCAGTGTTATCAAGTATGGAGGATTATCTTATTTATTTGCTATCGGGTCGCGTTCATTTACAGATTGGATTATTGAATCTCCGACAATGGCTTTAAGCATGTTATTTTTCATTGTACTTCTATATCTTCTTAATAAAACCGAAAATAAACTGTCATATGTATTATATTTGATTGGAGTTATTGGATTAACAGGTGCAAAAGGCTCTACAGCTTTGATTTATATCGGAGCGTTATTTGTATATGGCATTTTGTTTTTTGATAAAAAATTCTTATTAAAAATAGCAATACCTTCGGGCTTCACATTTTTGATAGCATACTGGATGATTTATTATGGAAAGGAGTCGGTGAATGGAGGACTGGGATTGTATTCGTTTAAGGATATTACGTGGCTTGGAAATTCCGTTGGATGGATGATGACACTGATACTTCTTGGCGGATATATTACAGGGACGATAGGAATAAAATGCATAGGGCTACTGGACAAAAGAAAAGACAAAATCACCAGATTGATCAAGATAGGGTTCTTACTAGGTACGGCGCTTTTCATATTGTCGCCATTGAGATGGGTCAACCTTTATTGGTTCGTTCCTTTTTCGGCGGTAATTGGGATACTGATTATAGATTTTGTTTTGGAAATCAAATCCAAAACGATAAAAAACATGCTTGTTGCAGTAATAATCATAGAAATATGCTTCGGAGCATTGTATGGGATAAACAAAGGATTTGCCTCGATAACTAGCGATAAAACAAAGGAAACACACATAGAACCGGAGAAGTATGAAGCTTATAAATTCATACAAGAAAATACAGACGAAGACAGTGTTGTATGGAGCATGGCCTCGGGCGAAAATCGCAAAAACACATTTGACTGTATGGTTATATGCTCTCGTCAAAACCTGCTCGAAGGCTGGGGTTTTTCGCCATATATGAATTACGAAGAACTGAGTCCGAAAGATCGAGAAGATCATACGATCACGAAAATTCTGGAGGCGGAACAACTATTGTTAAATGCGGATGACGAAATGCGGATTTCGGAAGTCTTAGATGGTTATTCGTTTGTGGATTATTTAATCATTCCAGTATCCGAAATAAAAAACATCAATATTTTCAGCGATTCCGGTCTTGAGGCGGTTTTTGACAATGGTGATTACATCATTTACAAAACGGAATAAAAACCTTATATTTTTCGGGTCTGAACTAATCAAAATCTATGAATATAACAGTAATAGGCACAGGATATGTCGGGTTGGTGACGGGAACATGTTTGGCCGAATTGGGCAATAGTGTTGTGTGCGTGGATATCAATAAGGATAAAATAGAGTCCCTGAAGAAAGGCATTATACCGATATACGAGCCCGGTCTTGAGGAATTAGTTAAAAGAAATTACAAAGAAAAAAGACTCGAGTTCACTTCTGATACAAAGTCGGCTATACAAAAAAGCGAAGTTGTTTTCAGCGCGGTAGGTACTCCGCCGGACAAAGATCACAGAGCGGATTTGACAGCAGTCATGAAGGTGGCCGAATCGTTCGGGGAATACATTAACGGATATAAAGTTTTCATAAACAAATCAACGGTACCTGTCGGCACTAGCGAAAAAGTTAGGAAAATAATCCAAGAAAAATCCGGTGGTAAATACGAATTTGATGTCGTAGACAATCCGGAATTCTTGCGAGAAGGTACGGCCGTAAAAGACTTCATGAATCCGGATAGAATAGTTGCCGGACTTCGAAATAAGAACTCTCATGCTCGCGAAATAATCGAGAAAATATATTCACCCCTTGTAAGAGCCGGCAGACCTTTGTTGTTTACAGATATTCACAGCGCGGAAATTATCAAATACGCATCAAATTCGTTCCTTGCGATGAAAATTTCTTTTATTAATGAAGTTGCCAGTTTTTGCGAACTTGCCGGTGCTGATATAACGGAAGTGGCAAAAGGTATAGGACTGGACGACAGAATCGGTTCCAGATTTTTGCATGCCGGTATAGGATATGGTGGCAGTTGTTTCCCGAAAGACGTAAAGGCCTTTATTCAAAAAGGTAAAGATATCGGATGCGAGTTCTCGATACTTGGCGCAGTCGAAGATGTAAACGAGGCTCAAAAAACGAAACTGGTGGATAAATTAAAAAGCGAAATCCCAAATCTGAAAAACAAAAAAATAGCGATTTGGGGGCTTGCGTTTAAGCCGAAAACAGATGACATGAGAGAAGCTCCTTCAATTACGATTATAAATAAATTACTTGAAGAAGGTGCAAGAGTTTCAGCGTTCGATCCGGTAGCGATGGAAAACGCAAAAAACATTTTCAAAAAATCCGGCGTCATTTTTGAAAAAACATCATATGATGCTGCAACGGCAGCGGATGCGTTACTAGTTTTAACGGAATGGGATGAGTTTCGGGCGGTGGACTTGAAGAAAGTTAAAAAAATAATGAAAGGAGATTTAATATGCGATGGTCGCAATATCTACAATAAAAAAGACATGGCGGAGATGGGATTTAAATATAAATCTATTGGCAGATGAAAGTAATAGTCACAGGATCAGCCGGTTTTATAGGATCGCATACCGTGCGTAGGCTTGTTGGGGAAGGACACTACGTAGTGGGGATTGATGATTTTAATAATTTTTACGACCCAAAAATTAAGAAAAAAAACGTTGCGGAATTTTTGAAAAACAAAAATTTCAAACTCGAAAAATGCGACATAAGGGATATGGAGAAAATAAGTAAAATTTTCAAAAAATATAAGCCGACGCATGTCGTGCACTTGGCGGCGAGAGCGGGAGTGAGACCGTCAATTGAAGATCCTGTGCTCTATTACGACGTGAATGTGGGTGGAACGCTGAATATTTTGGCCGCGGCACAAAATATAAAAGTTAAAAATTTCGTTTTTGCCTCCAGCTCATCCGTTTACGGCGGATGCGAAAACATCCCTTTTGAAGAATCCGAGTGGCCGCTTATGCCGATCAGTCCTTACGCGGCGACAAAACTTGCAGGAGAAAATTTATGTTATTTTTATCATAAACAGTTCGGAATGAACGTGACATGTCTTAGGTTTTTTACGGTTTACGGACCGTCGGGGAGACCGGATATGGCCCCTTATTTATTTACCGATACGATCTCGAAAGGCAAGCCGATTAAGAAATTCGGAGACGGCACGACGAAACGTGATTACACATATGTGGAAGATATAGTTGAGGGGATCGTTTCATCAGTAAAAAAACCGATGGGATATGAAATAATAAATTTGGGGAATAACAATCCGATAACTTTAAACGAATTTATTTCAATAATCGAACATGCGCTCGGTAAAAGGGCGAAAATCGAAAAAATGCCGGAGCAAAAAGGCGATGTGAGTATTACGTATGCAGATATAAATAAAGCGAAAAAACTGCTAGGATTTAAACCGAAAGTCAAAATGGAACAAGGCATGGAAATTTTTATAAAATGGTATTTATCAAAAAACAAAACATGATACTGACTTTGGCAAAATCAGCATTTAAAGACAAGTCATTGCCAAGAACGCTTATGGATTTGGCGATAAAGAACTATACGGAAAAGAACCCTTTAAAAGGCAAGGTTATAGATCTGGGAAGTAAAACCGACAAGGTGAGCTATAACGATTTTGCAAAGAAGGATCGCAATTGTCATATTACATATACAGACCTGCGTCCGGCCTCGGAAAATGTGGAAAAAATAGATTTGGAAAAAAAATTCGAGATAAAGAACGAAGTTTACGACATGGTACTTTGTTTTAATACGCTTGAGCATATTTATGACTATAAAAATGTCGCTTCCGAATCGCATAGGATTCTGGTGCCAAATGGAATTTTCATAGGTTCGACGCCTTTCTTAATACCATACCATCCGGATCCGAATGATTATTTCAGATATACATCAGCCGCTATAAGGAAATTCTTCTCTGATACGGGGTTTGAAGAAATATTAATACAGCCATTGGGAGTTGGTCCGTTTTCGACAGGGCTTTATTACATAATCATGCATGCACCTCGTATATTACGACCGATTTTATTAACGACGGTTTTATTGTTGGATAAGTTTTTAAATCTAATAACTAACAATCGACATACGGGAGAAAGCTATGCGGCAAGTTATTTTTTTGTATTCAAGAAAAAATAAAGCATGCAAAAAATATTAATTACAGGCGGAGCTGGGTTTGTAGGATCTCATTTGGCAGATCGACTTGTTAAGCTGAATTACAACGTAATAGTGTTTGACAATTTCAGCACGGGCAAGGTGGGAAACTTAAAAAATATAAAAAACAGAATAAAAATAATAAAAGGAGATATACGAGATGCAAAACAGGCTGATAAAGCCTGTAAAGATGTAGATTTCGTATTGCATCATGCGGCTCAAATTTTTGTTCCGGTGTCGATAAAAAATCCGATGGAAACACTTGATATAAACGCAAAAGGCACTTTGAATATTCTAATGGCGGCGAAAAATAACGGCATTAAGAAAGTCATTTTGGCCAGTTCGAGTGCGGTTTATGGAGATCTTGTGAAAATGCCAATAGATGAAACTTCACCGGTCAGGCCGCTCTCGCCTTATGGTATCAGCAAGGCTATGGGGGAATATTATTGTCAGGTTTTTTCGAAATTATACGGTATAAATACTTTTATATTCAGATATTTTAATATATTTGGCAGCAGACAGGATCCGAGCTCTCCTTATTCTGGTGTGATATCAAAATTCATGGATCTGTCGAAAAAGTCTGAACCATTAACGATTTATGGAAACGGAGAACAAAGCAGAGATTTTATACCAGTTGGCAAGGTTGTAGAGGCGAATATTGCGGCGATCAAAAGCACCTTGCAGGGAAGCTGGGTGTTTAATATAGGCGGAGGAAAGGCAATATCGATTAAGGACTTAGCAAAACATATTAAAAAAATTGGCAATTCAAACTCTAAAGTCCGATATGTTAAAGCGAGAGATGGGGATATCATGCATTCGTGCGCATCCGTTAAAAAGGCTCAGTCTATGCTTGCATGGTCGGAGGAGTATGATTTTCAAAAAGAACTTTCAAAAATAAAGGGATGAGAAACATCACATCTTTTATCGGCAAAAAATTAAATATAGACGCACAGTATTTTATTGGTAATTCGTTTTTGCTTTTTTCCAGATACGCTTTTTTAATAGCGATTGCATTGATAATGAATATGGTTTTTTCTAGGTATGTTTCGAAAGAAGTATATGGCAATTATCAGCTGGTATGTAGCTTCATGGCAACTATGGTTTTTTTTAGTTTGCCGGGATTCAATAAAGCGATTTGGTCAGATGCATCACAGGGTCAAGACGGGTCTCTGAATGTGGCAACAAACAAGAAAATCAAATGGTCTTTTCTTGGCAGTTTGGTACTCGGAGTGATTGCGGTTAAATATTACATATCACAAGATTATATATTGGCGCTTGCGGTAGTTGCGGCTGCGGTTTGCTTCCCGTTATTCAGTGGCGCCGATATATGGTCGATTTTTTTGGACAGCAAGAAAAAATATAAATTATCAACAATACTTTTATTTGCGGCGAACATTTTAAACAAGATTTCAATATTAGCCGCAATTATATTCTTTAATGAATCGCTAATATTTTTAGTGATTTTCAATGCGGCATCTATAGGCATTACAAACTATATCGGTCTCAAAATGGCCGAGCGGGAAAAAACTAACGAGCTCGTAAGCAAGGACTTTTCACAATATGGATTTTTTATTACAAAAACGGTAATAGTAAAAAGTTTATTGGATAAAATTGACAGCATAATAATTGGTATTTTTATGGGACCGGCATATCTGGCCATATACGCATTTGCATTGGTGATACCTGATCAGCTGGCCGTATTAATTACAACAGTAACAGATGTGATCATTCCCAAGCTTGGAGAAAACAATCAGCATTCCATACAGCTGAAGATAAAAGAAAAAGCATGGTTTCTTATAGCTGTGAATATAATTCTAATAACAATAGTAATTCTTTTAACACCTTTAGCGATAAAGATATTATTCACTGAAAATTACGCCGAAAGCATTTTATATTCTCAAATAATAACAGGCAGCTTGTTTGTTTATGTTTTTGAAGTGATTTATTCGAGAATTTTGGTTGTTAAAAAAAGAAAAGCGGAAATATTCAAGACGAATGTAGCAATGTCGATATTCAGAGGTATTGCGATAGTAATATCATTTATTTGGTTTGGACTTCTAGGGGTTGCCATATCTAGCATTATCGCAAGATTATTCAATCTCGTGATGTATTTGTATTATGGTAACACTGCAAGCAAGTCGGGAGATTGAATTTTATCATGAAGAAGGGTAAAATCACCCCGCTTATAAACAAGAATTCATGCCAACAGCTCTAATAACAGGTATTACAGGTCAGGACGGCTCGTATCTCGCAGAGTTTCTGCTCGATAAGGGGTATAAGGTATATGGCCTTGTGCGCAGATGCAGCAGTCCGAATTACGAGAGAATAAACCATTTATTGGACAAGATAACGCTTGTTGACGGCGATTTGCTTGATACAAGTTCGCTTATTCGAGTATTGCAGGAGGCGAAACCAACAGAAGTTTACAACCTTGCCTCTCAATCATTCGTAGGCGTGTCTTGGAAAGAGCCCATATTGACAGGAGAGGTAACGGGACTTGGGGCAACTCGTTTGCTAGAAGCCATAAGAATCGTGAATCCAAAAACGAAATTTTACCAAGCATCTTCAAGCGAAATGTTTGGCAAAGTACGAGAAACTCCGCAAACGGAGACAACACCATTCCATCCAAGAAGTCCTTATGGGGTGGCGAAGGCTTATGCACACTATACAACGGTTAATTACAGGGAAAGTTATGATATGTTCGCTTGCGGAGGAATTTTATTTAATCACGAGTCGCCAAGACGAGGACTTGAATTTGTAACGAGAAAGATCTCGCATGGAGTTGCTCGCATACATCTTAAACTGGCAGATAAAATAAAACTTGGGAATATTGAAGCGAAACGCGACTGGGGATTCGCCGGAGATTATGTTCGCGCAATGTGGATGATGCTTCAGCAACCGGAGCCAAATGATTATGTTATTGCAACGGGTGAAACGCACAGCGTGCAGGAGTTCGTTGAAGAATCATTCAGAGCGATAGGAATCAAGAATTGGAAGGATTTTATCGAACAAGACGAAAGATATATGCGTCCGGCCGAAGTGGACTACCTTATAGGCGACTGTTCAAAAGCGAAAAAAGAACTTAAATGGGAGCCTAGCGTGAGTTTCAAACAACTTGTCGAAATGATGGTTGCGTCAGATATAGATATGTTGAAAAAACAGATTTAAAATGATCAAAAAACGCGCTCAACAAATTGGTGTTGGAGATACTTGTATAAACGAAGTGGCTAAGAAATACGTAATGGACGCTTTGGATAATAACAGATTGTCTTACGGTAAATACGTTCATGGTTTCGAGAAGAAATTTGCGGAATTGCACGAGTCTAAATACGCAATAATGAGCAATAGCGGAACCAGCTCGTTGCAAGTTGCGATTCATACGCTTAAGGATTTGCATGGATGGCAGGATGGAGATGAAGTGCTTGTTCCCGCATTAACTTTTATTGCCACTTCAAATGTCGTGCTTCAGAACGGTTTGAAGCCGGTTTTTGTTGAAATAGATCCGATAACTTACAACATAGACACGTCAAAAATAGAAGAGAAGATTACACCTCGTACACGCGCCATTATGCCTGTAAATCTTTTCGGACTTTCATGCGAGATAGATAAGGTCATTGAGATCGCACGCAAACATAACTTGAAAACAGTTGAAGATTCTTGTGAAACAATGTTCGTTCGTCATAAAGGCAAAATGGTAGGCTCTCAAACAGACATATCGTGTTTCTCCACTTATGTGGCTCACTTGCTTGTAACAGGGGTAGGCGGATTGAGCGTCACTAGCAATCCGGACTACGCGGTAGCTATGAAGAGCATGGTGAATCATGGACGCGACTCGGTCTATATGAATATCGATGATGACAAAGGTGCGGTTAGAGACAGCAAGGAGAGTTTTTTCAAACTTATCGATAGAAGATTCTCATTCGTTCGAATGGGTTATAGTTATAGAGTGACAGAGCTGGAAGGAGCGCTTGGAATGGCGCAAATAGAACAGTGGGAAAACATTTTGAGTGCACGACAGAAGAACGCGGCATATCTGATAAAAGGCCTTCGTGCATACGAAGATCATATCCAATTACCTTCATGGCCGGAACATTCAGAGCATGCTTTTATGATGCTTCCATTGGTGATCAAGAAAACGAGTCCTATAAAACGAGATGATTTGATAATGCACTTGGAAGAACACAACGTTGAGACAAGATATATGGTCCCGCTTTTGAACCAGCCTTATTATATTAAACTGTTTGGCGATCTTGAACCGCAATATCCTATTGCAGCATGGGTGAACCACAACGGATTTTATATAGGTTGTCACCAAGGCTTGAAACAAGAGGATATGGACTACATGATCGAAGTATTTAAAGATTTTTTTGATGCAAGAAAGTAAAATCTTAATTACGGGTGGATCAGGATTTATAGGTACGAATCTTATAATAGAGTTGCAAAAACTTGGTTTCGAAATTGTGAACCTAAGCGCTCATGACCCCATCGTCTCTGTAAAAACCATAAAGCTCGATCTGATCAATGACGATCTGTCGGTTTTAGATGAGTATAGATTTGACTATGTAGTGCATCTTGCGGCAGTCAGTACGATTAAGCTTGCGGAAGGGAACGAGCAAGAAACAATAAGATTAAACGTAGAAGGTACGAAGAAACTTCTTGAATATTTTAAGGATAAGAATCTCAAGAAATTCATTTTCATGTCGAGCATGACTGTATATCAAGAGGTTGATACCGAGATGACGGAAGATTTGGATGCGCTTGTGGACAAAAAAAGTAATGCTTATTCGTATTCAAAACTTTTAGCTGAGAAAGAGTGCGAAAAATTCGCAAAAAAAATGCCGATTTTGATATTCAGATTGGCAAATGCGTACGGTCCGTATCAGAGGATTGGAAAAGTGCCTACATTGATCCCGCAAATAATCTCACAGGCGATTGCCGGTAAAATCGAAATATATAATGGCGATTTTGCACGAGACTTCATATATGTAACAGATGTTGTGAACGCAATAATGAAAGGACTTAAGTCGGATTTCACAGGCACGCTCAATCTCGGGACAGGCAAGCCGACAAAAGTTATGGAAATTGCAAAAACTGTTGCGAATATATTTGGGGTTGAAGTTAGTGATCTTAGGAAGAAAATAAACGCTCCTCTCGAATTGGTGCCGAATGTAGTGCGTATAAAAGAAACACTCAAATGGAAGCCCGAAATTTCTCTGGAAGAGGGGATTAAAAACACAATAAACTACTACAAAAATGCTAAGCAATAATATTTATTCCAAGACGGCAATAATCATTCCGACTTACAACGAAAAAGATAACATAAGGAAACTCATCCAAACGATTTTTGGCATATCGAAGGATATAACAATAATTGTAGTGGACGATAATTCACCTGACAAAACAGGAGAGATCGCAGATGCTATTAAGAAAAAATATCCTAAACTTAAAGTAATACATCGAACAAAGAAAAACGGCCGAGGAGGTGCGTGTATCGAAGGCTTCAAACAAGCGCTCAAGGAAGGATCTGAATACATTTTCGAAATGGATGCCGACTTCTCTCATGATCCTATCGACATCCCAAGGCTCTTAACGAAGATTCTGGAGGGATACGATATGGTAATCGGTTCAAGATATCTCAAAGGCAGTAAAATCCTCAACTGGGGCTTAAAACGCACTATTTTCAGCCGTTTCGCGAATATATATGCTCGCGCGATACTAGGAATACCCATTCATGACTACACGAACGGATATCGTTGCTATACGAGAGAAGCTCTTGAGGCGATTGATTTCGATAAAATAGAAGCCGCAGGATACATAGTCCTGTCTGAAATGTCTTACCAGCTGCATAAGAAAGGCCTGAAAATCGGCGAAATTCCAATCACATTCGTCAATCGTAAACGTGGCATCTCCAATCTATCAAAACACGAAATAACAAGCGCTTTCACAAGCGTAATCAGATTGAGATGGGACTATATTAAAGACGTAAGTCATAAGTCATAAGACGTAAGACCTATGTTATGACAGTATCATTATCCCTTGGCAATCTCCCAGAAGCCTTCGCCGAACTCTTCTTGCGACAGCCTGTGTTCATCAGGTTTATCTGCGTCGAAGTTCTGATTCACAAAATAAATAAGCGAAGATGGTTTTTGCCATAAATTCGCAACGCCATGCAGTACGCCACGAGGTATAAATAATAAACTCGCCTGCCCGTCACCCATTATTAATCTTTGCACAACATCATAAGTCTTCGATCCTTCGCGCAAATCTTTAAGTCCCACAAGGGCTCTGCTTGAAGGAGGTACAAACCAGATATCATCCTGATTAAAATGATAATGTCCTGCCTTTATGGCACCGGGCAAAATCTCGGAATAATTAATTTGTTTCAAGTCAAAACCTTTAAATTCGACCGGGATTCCTTTTGAAACCCTCATTATTTCAGAGAAGCTTCCTCCGCAATCAAGGAAGCGTTTCAAAGATATGACTTTTACGCCTTCTATATTGTTTTTATTCTTATAGTTTTGTGTTTCTGTTTTTTTCAAATACTTCTTATTAATCATAGCATTAACATAGTTTATAGTTTAAATTTTTTGGTCTGTCTTTGATCTTAACAGCCGGATTGCCAGCCACAACAGTATAAGGCGCCACATCTTTTGTAACAACAGATCCTGCGGCAACAACAGCTCCATCTCCTATGGTCACGCCGGGAAGAATCATGGAATTTGTGCAAATCCATGCATAATTCCCGATAGTGATTGGAGCATAGACGGATTTAAAATCAGTTCCGTTTATGTCATGAGAACCTGTTATAAAAAAACTGTATCCGGAAATATTTACATGATCGCCTATCTTAATTTTGTCTCTAGATTGGAAGAAATTATTTTTTCCGATGCATACATCACTTCCGATTTCCAAATTACCGGGCACGATAAACAGATTGCCTCTTTTGAAATCGACAGGTCCTTTTACCTTACTACCGGCCAACCGTAAAACGAGCTTCTTCGAAAAATCGCAAAAACTGTAATAAATAATAGAACGCAAAATAATATTTCTGAATGCGGGAAGCTTGTTCTTGAAAACAAAATCAAATAATCTTTTTGAAAATTTTCGCGACATTTTGAGTTGAAAAATCCTTAACCTTTTCCAATCCAGATTTTACCACTTCATCTCTGGAATTGGAATCAGAAACGAGTTCGACAATCCGTTGAGAAAACAATTCGATATGACTCGGTTCAACAACCTTATATTCGGCGGGAATAATGTCCTTCATGCCACCGACATCGGTTGCAACAAATGCGGTCCCGAGAGCCATGCTTTCAAGAATAACACGAGGGAACCCTTCTTGTCGTGAAGGCATTATGAGAAGGTCGCTCTCCGCTATATGTTTGATAACATCATTATTTGGAAGCGCACCGGTCATTTTCACTGAAATATTATCCCGAAAACGGTTTTGCAAATTCTTAAAAAGAGGTCCGTCTCCTATAATTAGAAATTTCAAATCGGAATCGGCTGCAAGACATCCGTCGACTATTTCAGGAAGCAAATCGGCACCTTTTCTCGGAGCGAGCCAATGTACAAAAACAATCTGTTTTGCGATTTTCCTAATCCCATTGGCATGAATCCTTTCGAGATTAATACTGTTTGGGACGATTTTTATTTTGGATTCTTTTACATGAAAACAATCAGCATAAAATTTCGCCATACTAAGAGTGCCGGTGACCAAAAAATCGCATAATTTCAGACAAATTTTTAATGGCAAATCATCAAAAAATTTCCATTTTAAATCCCACCATTTCCTGTCGGATCCGTAAGATTGATAAGCCTCGCAATGCCAGTAATAAAACTTTCCAATCAATCCGGCAATCATCCCCGACCAATAAGAATAATGCACATAAAAATTCCTATATCCTTTAAGCCTTAACCATAATAAGACAATAAATCTTTCGATTAAATTAACAGCGGGGTAAGGAAATTTTTGACAGTATATCTTATCGACATTTTTCAGAGACGGGCGCCCTTTCGCATATTCAATGAACAAAAAGACATCGATATCCTTAGCAATCTCGTCTATAAAATCGATAGTATGTGCAAAATGCGTCGAAGTATTCTCGTCATACTCCGGCAGCACAAATACCAGTTTTTTAGGCTTATTTTGCATCAATCAAGTTTAAATATGTATCCGCGTAAAACTTAAGCGCTTCACGATACTCGAATTTTTGAACGCTCTTTCGCCCTTCTTCCGCAATTTCTGCCGAGTCATCGGGATTTTTTATCGCCCATAAAATCTTTTCTGCAATATCACTGGCATCCCAATCGATAAACAATGCATTCTTCCTATCCAGAACAACCTCATTCATAACACCGACACGCGTTGTAATACTAAGAGCTCCGCAAGCCATCGCTTCAAGCGTTACGCGCGGTCCGCCTTCATTATAAGAAGTCATAACTATGCCGGCGCTCGTCTGATAAATCTGCGCAACATCTTTTTGAGTAGGAAGCCATCCGAGGAGTTCAATGTTTTTATTGGTTCTTTTTTGTACAAAATCACGCATGCTACCGTCACCGACGATTTTCAATTCGAACTCCGGTACTTCGGCAGCAACCTTATCTGCAGCGTCGAGAAGCAAATCCAATCCTTTATTTTTTTCAAGTCGTCCACAGAAAACAAACTGCTTGGAATTTCGCACAACGGAATCATCGGTTTTAAAAACCTCGAAATCCAAATAAAAAGCCGGTATATGCAGGATTTTATCTTTTGGAAATCCAAGCCTGTCGGTAACATAATTATAAGTGTCAGACTTGTTTATCAATCGCAAATGCGGAATATTATTTCGATTTTTCTTGAAAAATTTGTTTAAAGAAGCACGCTCGATTCGTTCCATCCAATTTTCAGCTTTCGGATAGCCGGGTATATGCATGAGCTCTACCACATAATGCACATTAAGCTCTTTTGATAATGCCATCGCAGCTTTTACATTTGCAAAACAAGGCGGTATTGCATGAGCGGTAATCAGATCGATATGATTTTTCTTGTGTATTTCGCGAACCGTTTTTAGTATGAAATTTTTATGCCTGAAAAAATCCAAATGTAAAAATTTCTTGTAAGATGACGGATATAAATAAACATTCTTATGTATTTGAATTACGCCACCTTTTTCATTGCTTGGACATATAACAGATACGCGTTCAAAATGTTCGGAAAATCCGCGCAACATTTCAAAAAAGACATTCTGCTTGTTGTAAGCGATACCGGAATCTCCGGTTAACATTAATATGTGCCTTTTTTCTTGAACCATTCAATGGTTTTTTTAAGTCCTTGTTCAAATCCGATTTTTGGTTCAAATCCGAGCTCTTTTTTTGCGAGAGTGATATCCGGTCTGCGCACCTTTGGGTCGTCCTGAGGCAAATCTTTATAAATTATTTTACTTTTTGAATCCGTGAGTTCTACGATTTTTTCTGCCAACATCTTAATCGAATACTCCTCGGGATTTCCCAAGTTGACCGGTCCTTTGAAACCTTCTTTCGCCATCATCGCAATAATTCCATCAACCATATCGTCAACATAGCAGAAAGATCTCGTTTGATATCCGTCGCCATAAATTGTTATAGGTTTTCCGGCAAGAGATTGAGTTATGAAATTCGGTATGACTCTTCCGTCGTGCGCGCGCATGCGCGGACCATAGGTATTGAAAATTCTTATAATCTTAGTTTTGATGCCGTATTTATGTCCGTAATTCACAACGAGACTTTCGGCAAAACGCTTCCCTTCATCATAACAACTGCGAACACCCAAGCAATTCACATTTCCCCAGTAAGACTCTCTCTGAGGATGTTCAAGAGGGTCGCCATAGACCTCTGAAGTTGAAGTATGTAGAAACTTGGCTTTTAATTTCACCGCAAGGTCGAGCATATTTTTCGTTCCGGCGGCGCTGACCCATAATGTTTCAAGAGGGATTTTCTGGTAATCGATAGGGGATGCGGGACATGCGAGGTTGAAAACCTCCGAAACCCCTTCGAGATCCAATTCTTCTCCTAGAATAGGGTTCGTAATATCATGCTCAATCAACCTGAAATTGGGATTCTTCAGGAAATGCTCAACATTCGCATGATCGCCGGTAATAAAATTATCTATACAGATAACCTTATAACCTTTATCTAGAAGCCTTTCGCATAAATGGCTTCCTATGAACCCGGATCCTCCTGTAACTATTGCCTTCATGTATAGTGAATAATTTGTAGTGAATAGTGGATAACTTTTACCACGATTAGGTGAGTTTTTCCAGCATTTGACGTAAATTGAGTATTGAATTTTAATACAAAAAGATTATTCTCGAGCAGTCTTAAACTTACAAAATGCACTCTGAACTGAAAAAATGGGAGGAAACCTCGAAAGAAAATCAATACTGGGATTCGGTTAAGATGAGAAAAATACAAGAAAAAGAAGCGAAATTAATGATAAAATGGTTGAAAAAGTTAAATAGGGGAAATTACAGGATCACAGAGGTCGGATGCGGAAACGGATATCTCGGATTAAAAATCTGCGAATTTTTAACCGAAGAAAACAAAGAGTTTTCATACTGCTTAACGGATTTGGTGCCGGAATGTATCGAGAAAGCCAAAAAAACATTTGCGGATTTCAATAAAAAAGAGGATGTAGACTTCAAACAGTTAAACGTGTATGAAATCGATAAACTGCTTGGCGCAAACTCTCAAGACATCATGATTTCAACTGGTTTTGCCTCAGCCGCAACTTACAAAGATGCGGTTCCGGCAGTAGCCCGTTCTCTCAAAAAAGACGGCATTTTGATCTGTGATTTCATTAATCATTTTTCGCCGGGAGTTTTCTTGCGAAATATTCCGAAGTCCATCTCAAGGTTGACGCGCAACAAAAAATATGCGAATGATGCAAGTTCGAAATACTATCATTTCGGACGGATAGGCATAAAATCATACTTCGAGAAATACGACCTCGAGCTTTTGGGAATCAAGTATGTTGGGCTTTCCCGAAATCCGATTGTCGCAATTTTCAAGAAGATGAGATAAAATAACCGTACTATGGGAAAAATCAGACAAAACATTTTGCTTATTTTAATCCTTGCCATAAATCTGGCAGTTGTTTTATATCCGACTTTTTTGACGCCACTACCTGTAACTCAAACGGACGGTCTTACATATTTTGAAACATCGAAACAGCTTGCTGATACGGGTGATTTTTTCGCGGAGCTGCAGGATTTCATCCCTGCAAAAGGGGATGAAGCAACGCATATAAACGAATTTTTGCCGGCACCTATAGTTTACATGGCTGGATTTATTAAGATTTTTGGAGAAAGGATTGTTATAAATGGAGGAGCGCTGGGCATTCTATTGGTTTTGGCGAATTTTTATTTATATCTTCTTGTTAAGAAACTTACAGGATCAAGAAATATCGCACTTATAACGACACTGTTTAACGCAATTAATTTTAGGCTGTACTTCCTGTTATTCGGAGGGAATTGGGCGAATGTCTGCGCCATGGCTTTCAGTATTCCCGCCATTTATTACTACCTTGAATATCTTGAGAAAAACAAAAAATCTTCTCTGATCCTTGTGTCTTGCTCCTTGATCCTTGTTGCCGGCAGCCATACGGTTCAATTTCTATTCACGATATGCTTGATGATCGGCCTATGGATTGGAATAAAAGTTTTGAAAAATGCACGCATAAAACTTCCGGAGATAAAATTCGATTTAGGCGTGCTTGGAGAAAAGACGATTTCGACGATAATTTACACGATTTTGATATCGGTAGTCGCATTCATGGCAACTTTTATACCTTTTGTGCTGGCAGGTACGAGAACGTATTGGGTTTCCGAATGGATAGATTATTTGAAGTTTTATGACAAAGTTCCTCAGTTTTGGCATTACGGAATTATAACTGACGGACCGGTGTTGATAATACTCGGATTCGCGGGATTTATTTATGCTTTTTACAAACAAAACTGGAAAATTCTCGGACTTGCAATCCCATCTTTTATAATCGTCAATCTGACGAATTTCTTGGTGCCTGATGAGATATGGCTGAGCTTATTTGTTTATCGATATCAGGCGTTCCATTTCATCATACTGACGATTTTGACGGCGTACTTAGCATTCGAAATGATGAAATCAGTACCTAAATTGAAAAAAATATGTTTTGCGATATTGACGGTTGGAGTGCTGTGGCAAGCGGCTCTCTTAGGATTGCTGGTAGCGGAAATCGAGCCAGCGATAACGCAAGACGAGTTGGCATCTGCTCAATACTTGAATGATTTAGGAGCGGATTTTTGGTTGGTGAATAATATAAGCGGAGCATCATCATTCAGATCTTATGAATGGATATTGGCTTATGGAGATGGCAACAAGGAAAACGTAAGCACGTCAATTACAGAAGAATTATTTGATCATGACTATTTAATGATTCAAGACGGTACAGTGTTATCGCAAGATGAAATCAAGATGCTGGAAGGCATCGATTCGGTTTTTGAACAAGGAGTCGTTTCAATTTATAAAAATGATTAAGTTACCGCCAAATTTCAGGCAATTTATAAAATTTTGCATAGTCGGAGGCATAAGCACAATTGTTGATGTCGGTACTTATACTGCATTAACCAGGACGATGGATTTTTTCATGCAATATTATCTTTTGGCGAATGCAATATCTTTCATAATAGCGCTTGCGAACAGCTATATTCTTAACAGAAGATTTACATTCAAAAGCAATCATAAAAAAGTTGGAATGCAATTTGCGAAATACGCGAGTGTTTATACAATCGGGTTGGGACTTTCCGAAGCGATTTTATATACGCTTGTGGATCGTTTCGGAATGCACGATTTAATCGCAAAAGCTTGTGCGATAGGAGTCGTTCTATTTTGGAACTTCATCGGAAGCAAATTCTTTATTTTTGACAGAGATTCAAAAAAAGATCTCGAAGCTTTCTCAGACTCTTTTCCTGGTTGAAATTTTCCGAGACGAATCTATAAGCTTCTTCGGTATTGTCTATGGATTCGGCAGCATTGATATTTCTTGCAAGATCGGACGGATTATTAGGCTTGGTAAGGATTGCCGTTCTGACGGTCGCGATTTCATTTGTGCCGGAGATGTTTGTCGCGATGACGGGCGTGCGCAGATACATCGCCTCTACTATGACATGAGGCAAGCCTTCGTAATTGGAATTTAATATAAAAAGATCCGCATGGGCAATTTCTTTCAACGTATCTTCATGAGATAGAGCGCCCAAAAACCGCACTTTTTCGGTAATACCTAGATCATGCGCGAGCTGGCGGAGACGCGTCCCCTCCGGTCCTTCCCCAACAATTTTCAATCTGTAATCTGCCATCTGCAATCTGCCAACTATCCCCAGCGCTTCGATTATTCCTGCAATATTTTTATGCGGCACCAATCTGCCTACTGTCACTATAGTCTTTGTACCATCATGTCCTTTCTTATGTATAAAAGGTATATCAATTGCATTATAAACAACAAAAATCTTCTTCTCTGGAATCAAATAATGACGGACAAGAACCTCTTTTAGATAATTAGACGGTACGACGACTGCATCAGCTCGTCTAAACGCCGAACGTTGTAATCTGCGAGAGATCCCTCCATCACCACAGGCCAAGAATTCATCAAGATTTTTCTCTGTCTTACCTCTGCGGTGAGCGGTTTCCCAAGCAATGTCGCCGACAAACTTCATAACTGTCGGTTTGCTTATGAATTTCGCTGCCAAGCCACCAAAAAATCCGACGACAAGAGGTCCTTGCAGATAAATCAAATCAGCCTTACGGCCATATTTCATTACGGCAAAAAACAGTTCAAATTGACGCAAAAAAGAGCCGATAAAGGGTATTTTTTTCAGCAAACCGGCACGAACTTTTATCTGATACAATTTAGCGCAATCGATTGGTTTGAGGATATCTCCAAAAGCAATAATACTCACCTCGTCATTAACAAGCTTATGCGCAAGCTCCCAAGTATAAGTTGCAGGGCCTCCGATTACAGGTGGGAAGATAGGTGTGACTATTAAGATTCTCATCAAAACTACAAGTTACCAGTTACTAGTTACAAACTTCTAAAATAAATTCTTATTCTCGCTCACCCAATCAAATAACTTCTTTACACCTTGCTCAACAGCGACCTTCGGCTCCCATCCGAAATCCTTCTTCGCTTTTGCAATATCGCAAACGAATACAGGCTGATCGCCGGGTCTCCAATCTGCGAATTTATACTCAATTTTTTTGCCTGTAAATTTCTCCAAAAACGCAATCAATTCAAGCAGCGACATCTGATTACCTGCGCCTCCTCCGACGTTATAAACCTGCCCTGCGCACTTCTCGATATTGCGGATAGCCGCATCATATCCGGCAACCAAATCTTCAATGAATAATATGTCTCGAACCTGTTTGCCATCTCCATAGATTGTAAGCTGTTTGCCCAAAACAATTGCGATAATAAACCAAGCAACCCATCCTTGATCCTCGACGCCGAATTGACGATAACCATAGATGCAAGACTGTCTGAAAACAACGGTTTTAAGTCCGTAAATACGGGAATAATCTCTTACATACTGATCGGCACAGCCCTTGCTGCATCCATAAGGAGAGTGGAAGTCGAGGATTCTGTTTTCCGGAACGCCGGCAGGTAAATCACGATACTCATATCTGCCATTTCGCTCGATGGTTGCAATATCCTCCATTCCTCCGTAAACCTTATTTGTTGAAGAATAAATAACTATCGGTTTTTGAGGTGCCAATCTGCAAGCCTCAAGCATGTTAAAAGTTCCCAAAGCGTTGATCTCGAAATCCTCTCTCGGATCAGTTACGGAAGTTGTAACAGCAACTTGCCCTGCGAAATGCAGTACGGTGTCGAATGAGCCTTCGGCAACAGTCTTTTTAATCGCGTCCGCATCTCTAATATCCGCGCGTACAACATTCACATTCGGATATTTGCTTTTTAACCATTCGAAATTCGATTCGGTTCCTTTTCGAGAAAAATTATCGAAAATCGTGACTTCATGTCCTTGTCCGAGGAAATAGGCCGAGGCGTTACATCCGATAAAGCCGGCGCCGCCTGTAATCAGAATCTTCATAAAATAGTAAGAATTAATTTTGCCATTAAATTATACATATTATAAGCCGTTTTACGCCAGTAAAAAGCCTATAAAGTATTTCATACGACCTATGACCTATGACCTATGACCTATGACCTCATACGCTTCGCGAACCTTATTCGTAATTTTATCCCACGAATATCTTTCGCGCACCATCTTCAGTGCATTATTCTTCATATCTTCCAATTTCCCGACATCGCTGAATACAGCCTCAATCGCCTCAGCAAGCCCTTTCGGATCATCCGGCTTAACCAAAATTCCGGTCTCTCCATCAACAACAAAATCCACAATCCCTCCGCTCGGGCATGTAATAACAGGTACGCCGCAAGCCATCGCTTCGACAAAAGAAACGCCGAAACCCTCAGCTCGCGAAGGTCTGACAAACAAGTCTGCACTGCGCAATAAATCCGGCACCATCTTATGAGGTAAAGTCCCCAAGAACTTCACGCGATCCTCAACGCCAAGCTCTTTTGCGAGGTGACTGAGCTCATCCTCCATCGGTCCTTCACCGGCAATTTCGAGCGTTGCCTCAGGTATACCGCGTGCGACATGCCCGAAAGCTCTCACAAGCACATCTATTCCATTGCGCGGAATTAGGGTCGAAGTTGTAACGATTTTATATCCACCAACCCTATCCGTAGAAGGATGAAAAATCTTCGTATCAACGCCATTTGGAATAATCATAGTTTTCTTGGCCCCGAGCATAATCGCCTTCTCCTCCGAATAACTGCTTACACATCCGCACAAGTCGGTATTCCGCATCGCAAATTTGACCCATCTCTCGGCAAACTTTAGCCATAAAAAACTCATCATTTTCATAATGCCACCCTTAACGACCAACTCCTCTTTGTAAGCGAGAGGATTTTGAATGGTTTGATAAAAAGATAATCCAAACTCGCGCTTCAATTTAGCCGCGATATAACCTTGAGGGTAAGTTTGTTTCGAGTGCACAATATCCACCTTATTTTCACGCAAAAACGCACGAATCTGCTTCAAAGCCGCACGTGCATAAAACACGCTATAAAGATTTTTCACTTGCCTGTATTTAACAGTATGAATCGATATATTCTCATGATCTAGAACAGATTTGATCGAATCATCGATCCCGACAAAAACATCAATCTTATATCCAAGATGAGCAAGTCTTTTGATAACTTCAACAATATGCACCTCCGCCCCGCCGAGGTCGTTTGGATTCAGGTCGCCGCAAATTATTAAGATTCGTTTCATAAAAATTAATTATCCAAGTCCAATTCAATTTCTCCTCCAATATAATCCGGTCCCCACAAATACACATCTATAACGGCGTTGTAAATAGCCAAAACTTCTCGAAATTTATAATATCTTGAAAGGACATAACTCTGATTGGTGGCTGAATATCCAGAACTATCAACCCCAAGCGCATTACAGGTAAAAATAGCCCTCGGCAAATGAAATCCTTGCGATATAAGAATTGCTTCATCAACGCCCCAAATTTCATGCGCACGTACGCAAGTATCATAAGTTCGTCTTCCTGCAAAATCCACGAAGACATCTTCTGCAGGTATGCCCTCGCTATCAACCAAATATGTGTACATTGCGGTCGGTTCATCATAATGCTCAAGGCTGTTATCTCCCGATACCAAGATTTTTTCGACTTTGCCGGAATCATACAATTGAGCAGCAGTTACGAGCCTGTCTTTCAGAGCGTCTGAAGGAGTGCCATCATCTTTTATACCGGCCCCAAACACAATTGCGACTTCATAATTCGGTACAAGATTAATGTCGGTATAAATCTGTTTTTTACCAGAATTAAAGATGAGTAAAGGAGAGATTAGAAATAATAAAAACAAAGGTAAAAATATCCCGCACGCAATTTTAAAAACACTTCTAAAAGATGTTTTATGAGCGATTCTAGAGAGAAAACTCACAAGCGAAATTGGCAAAAATTTCATAATAAAAGTCACCAGTTTTACAAGCATTCCGGCTCTGACATCAGCATCGATTTCATGATTGCAATAGATCGGCGTCTCGATCCCTCCAAATCTTTTTTTGAAGAAATGATGCGACGACCCGATTGCACTACTACCGAAATCCACTTCATTAAGTTTGAGTTCGCTCGCGCGCTCTATCGCATACGCATAAAGGGCGTTATTCACCCCGAGCCCGCTCAATTTACTAGCAGACGCATTGCTCCAAATATGCATTCTGCCGTCAGCGCTAGGACGCGAAGCATTCCTTGCGCCATCAGATAAGTCGTTTCGCGAATGCGAAACTCCATTATAGACAAAAGAAATAATTCCTCCTATAAACTTGCCATTATATTCAGCCAAATAAAGCTCGACTTTCTCACCGAAAATATTCGGTAAAACCGAAAAAGCCTTCATGGGCAGAGGCACGCGATTGAGTCGTAACATTGTCGAAACATACAGGCGGTAATAAGCAGATAAATGTTTTTTATTAAGCTCAACCTTGTAAACATGTACGCCCTCACGCACAGCTTTGTTTATCATGTTGCGCGTTTTCTGATGAATGACATGTTTCAAAATCTCTTCATAGCTTTTTCCACCTATCACGAGCTTGAACGTGCAAAATGGCGACTCTTTGAACCCAGGCAGTTTTTTTAAAGAAAAAACCTCCACCCCATCCGGTATCGCCACATCTCCGACAGGTCCACAATAGTCGGCCAACGGGATTGAGCTGCCTCTGAAAATAGGCAGCAAGCCTTTCTCCGACTCGATAGTCTCAATTTTCCCATGGAGAATTTTTTCTAAAAACTTCCCCCATTCAACTGTATGAAAAATTGTCTTATCGTGGAATTGCATTTTTAAGTTCGACTAATGAATTTAAATTAATAGGCAGATTGATAATTGTCTCAGCCAGAATTTCCGCATTTTTGCACGAACCCGTATCTGCGTTATACCACATCCTATCGGCAAAAACTCGTCTGCGCCTCAGTCGTAATAAAAGCTCATCTCTCGAAATGGAATCATCAATAACACGAATCGAAAAATTATAAGGAACGGAACCTTCGGGCATTTTTTGCATCGCGAAAAATTTGCCAAGTCCAAGATTATTGAAAGCATTTTTCATATCTTTATAGATATCGGAATCTGGAAGCTTTTTTTTCTCAAAAAGTTTCTTGGTCAGGTGAGAAGCCTTAAGCACATCCCACTTTTCAGATTCGGCCGGACTGCATGACGGTAAGCCTTTCAGCGATCTCGGAAGATCGAAAAAACGTGAATTCATAAACAATAAAGGCAAGTCGCGCACTCGAACACTGTCTGTTAAAAGATGATCGTAAGTCTTGCTCAAATCTTCGTCACATTCGACATATCCACCGCGTACATTCCGAATCTGTTTATACATACTGTAGAGCGCGAAATCTCCTTCACGCTCTTTCGACAGAAAATGAGCACAATCTTCAATAGTCTTAACGCCGCTCGGAACTTCGCATTTAGCTCCGAAAGTATGGCAAACAAATACGGCTCCAATTCCATCCAAATCAGATGCTGGAATTTTCATATTAAAACTATCCAAATCAGCATCGACGAACTCAACTTCAAATCCGTTTCGTCGAATAACTTCCGGAACAATCGGGCAGATGAATGCTGGAACAAGAATCTTCTTCGGACGAACATGCGCCAAAGAACTTTGCTTCAGAATGAAGTCGAGTCCGGACCGAATGTAGTTGAAATCGTAATGCATTATAGATTGTAACTGGTCATAAATCTTAGGTTGTATCTTCTCATTATTCACTATGTCACTTCTCATACTTCTTCTACTTCTCCAACTTCTTCACTACTTCTCCCACACCTCTTTGCAAAGATTCTCAAATGTCAGAAATTTCAGATTGAACTTCTGTCTTAACATATAGAATTTTTTCGCCAATTTGCTGTAATTCTCGCCATTGCAATAAGGATATTGGTCGCAGCTTTCAAACTCCCAAGAATGAGCCAAGAAGACCAAATGGGGTTTAACCTTAGCTTTTTTCTGACTCCATAAGATTCTCTTAATCGCCTCCTCCAGATCCGAATCGCTAAGGCTGAGAAGATAGTACAAGTTCATCACCCAATAATTTGAAATCGGAACAATAAGTGCGCGGCGTACGAAATGCGGTAACGGATCAAAACTGACAGGTACTCCATGTACATCACCTACTTTATACGGAATAGGGAATTTAATACCGAAATCCCTTCCGCGGAAAGACGCGAAAGAAGAGTCGTATTTAAACCCGTAATGTGCAAGGACATCGCAAGATTTTTCGTTTATAACCATATTGGGAGCGCGGAAACTAACAGGTTTATGCAATCCCGCCTTTTCGAAATTCGCCATAGCCTGTTCCATAAAAAGCATTTTCTCGGCTTTTGTGAGAGGCCTGTCTTGCAAAAACCATTTCGCCTTAGCCCAAAGTTCGTGATACATGCCATGCACGCCGATCTCATGCCCTTTTTCATCATATTCTTTGAGTTGAGTTGCGAATTTCGGAACCAAACTTCCCTGCACGAATAAAGTTGATTTAAGTTCTTGTTGTTCGCAGAAGCCATTGAAATCCGTGAAGAATTTTTCACAAGTTTCTTCGGTATGGTCGGTATCGCTGTCATCGGCGGCAGATCCGTAATTCCTCTCGACATCAACGGTCAGAGAACACAAAACCGGATCGGAAAGATTAATTTTTTTGGTATAGATTTTTGAAAAATTAAAATACCTCCAAGACTGTGAAAAAAACATATGAGGAAGTCTTGGCTCGCGCAAGAAGTCTTTGATTTTACTCCATACGGGAACTCCTTTTAGCGCAATCATAACGCGCTGGTAAACATTATAAGTTTTCTCCGCGCTGACATCCCAAGTCATCCCGGCTCCATCCAGTATCGCACGGCTCTGTTCACCCATATTCTTAAGATGAGGATTGTTCATGAAAATCTCAAGATACTGTTTAATCTCATCAGCATTTCCGGGTTGCATCAAGAATCCGTTTATATTTTCCTTAACCAATTTCGCATTATCGCCAACTTGCGTTGCCAAAATAGGCAATTTGCACGCGCAAGCCTCCATCAATGTCAAAGACTGCCCTTCGGAATAAGAAGGCAAAACAAATAAATCTGCATTCTTATACTCTTTTATCAAAGCCTCACCTTCAAGTCTTCCAACAAACTTAAACACTCTTCCCAAATGCAACTTTGCTATAAGTTTTTTCAGCTTATCAATTTCATATCCGTAGCCGACAAGTCTGACCTCCATCTGTTTCGTGCCAACGTCATTTCGCAAAAGAGACACTCCTTTTATTAGAGTCTTCAGCCCTTTTATCGGATCAAAACGTCCTACATAAAGAACCCTGAAAACGTCATCCGGTTCTCGGTCTGATTTAACCTTGTCATATGCGGAAACGTCTATACCATTCGGTATTACGGATATTTTTTTATTAACACCTTTTAGTTGCAAAAAATTCTCGGCAACGGTTATCACATGATCGTAAGATATTTTCGTAAGCAAATCTCTCTCGATCTGAGCCTGAAGTCCGCCTTTTTTATAAAAAAGACTCGTACCGTGAATCGTATAAACGATAGGCAAACCACACAAAAACCTGCCGAATCTAGCGGGATAGGCGCTCAAAAAAGCATGCGCATGTATAAGGTCAAACCCGTTTTTTATATGCAATTTTCGAGTGTAAAAACCTGCATAAATGCACCACCAAATTCTTGCAAAAAGATTATGAAATTTAGCCTTGGGTCCGAGCCTGTAAATCTTGAATTTCCCATCCATTAACGACTCTATGTGCGGATATTTCTTCTTCGAATCGTCAACCCTGATATTTCTTGTAATCAAATGAACCTCGCAGCCATAATTATTGATCAGTCTTGCGACAAGCTCTTTCGTGTGCACTTGAGCACCGCCGAGAATAGGATCCCAGCTGTCTATAATCATGCAGATTTTCCAAGGTTTGAGCATAGAGGAAAAATATCGAATACGGAATGCCGAATACCGAAATGCGAAAAGTATTCTACATTTTCGCTGAGCTTTTTGCTATCCTATTATCAACATGCAATCTTTCCGAAACAAAAAAACAATTCTCGCAGTCGTAATAATCGGCTACAACAGCTTTAAGTTTTTGCGCACCTGTCTGGATTCGGTTGCGCATCAGACACTATTCAAGAAAGGTCTGATGGATGTTATTTTCATAGACAATCTATCGCATGACGACTCGAGCTCATTTGTAATTAAGAATTATCCTTTCGTGCGAGTTTTTCAGAATCATTTCAATTTCGGATACGCCGGTGCGGCAAATCAGGGGATAGATATCTCAGGGGCGCCTTACGTCAGTATCCTAAATCCGGATGTTATTTTGATGCCTGATTATTATGAAAAAACTGTGAAAACTCTTGAATCGGACAAAAAAGCGAGTTCCGCTACAGGAAAACTCTTGAGATATGATTTTCAAAAAAACGAAAAGACGAAAACAATAGATACGACAGGGCTTGTTTTTCACAAGTCCACTCGCGTTACGGATAGAGGACAGGGGGAGGAAGATTCTCACCAATACGATAAATCGAAAATGGTTTGGGGCGTTTCAGGCGCATGCCCAATTTATAAAAGAACGGCGCTTATAGATGTAATGCAGGAAGGTGAAACATTCGATTCCAAGTTTTTTATGTATAAAGAAGATGTCGATCTTGCATGGAGATTTAATAAAAAAAGTTGGCATGCGATCTATGTGCCAAACGCGATTGCTTATCACGGCAGGGGAACGGGCGCAGTTGCGAGAAAAGGAATTCTTGGTCTATTGAAAGGCAGGCAAAGCCTTTCGGATTTTCAAAAAATTTATTCTTTCAGAAACCATCAGTTAATGCTTAAGAAGAACCTTGCGATTAAGGATTTTATAAGACACCCTATCGCTATTACATCATATGAAATTGCAAGCGTACTTAACGCAATCCGCGAAGGCGTATTTTTTAAATCTTTTAAAATATGAAAAAACTAAAAACAATTTATATCGCAGCGATATCATTTGCAGTTTTGTTCGCGATAGTTATTTACGGAATTGCCGCTGAAAATTTGACGGAGACGATAATGATAAACATGTCATTTATCTGGGTGCCAATGATCGTATTCGGCGCTTCAGGACTCGTTTTTATCAATAAAAAGCGTCCAGTATTGTTATCGATCTTATGGAGCATATTTAGCTTCTTCTTGATGATCGTTTTCTTCAGCATTATCTGGCCGCTGCTTTAGGCATAGGTCGTCGTAGGTCTGCGCCACTTGCAATCTCTCTGCTGTCTGTGTCTTGTGTCTTGCTCCTTACCCTCCAGCTCCAAGCATTTCTCAAGCGCGCAGATTGCAACTTCGAGTTGTTTTTCATCCGGTTCGCGGGTGGTTATTTTTTGCAACCACAAACCGGGAGCTGTGATCGCGCGAACAAACGCGGAATCCATATGTTTCGCGCTTAATTTGAGGGCTTCGTAGGAAATTCCTGCGATTAATGGCAGGAATGCAACTCTTTGCGCGAACATAATGAGGAATCCGCCGTCAGGTCGTGGAATGGCTGTGTAAATTGCAATACTGATTAATATGACAAGCAAGATAAAACTTGTTCCGCATCGCGGATGGAATCTCGTTTGTTTTTTTGCATTGGCGGGTATCAGAGTCTGTTCGAGTTCATAAGTCCAAATGGATTTGTGTTCGGCTCCGTGATATTCAAACACGCGTTTAATATCCGGAATTAAAGAAATCAATAATAGATAAACAAGGAAGAAACTCATTTTTACCAATCCGTCCAGCATGTTGAAAGCCCAGAAATGGTCGTCTAGAAAAATCCATTTTGAACTTGCAAAATTCGTAATCCAAAGTGGCAAAAATTTAAACAAGAAAATCGCAAATCCGAAAACAAGAATTAAATATAAAAAGGCGAAAACGGCTTCAAGGATCTCACGCCAAAGAGCCTTCTTGTTAATCGTATGATCCTTATCTCCGGCAATGAATTCGGAATTGGAAATTTGAAGCGCGTTTAATCCGATATACATGGATTCAAAGAGATGTATTAACCCTCTCAAAATCGGTAGCCCGAAAAGCGAAAATCTTTTGGTTAAACTTGTGAATTCTTTTTCATGAACTCGTATACGACCATCATCTTTTCTAACAGCAACTGCGTAAAAACGCGGCGATCTCATCATAACGCCTTCCATAACGGCTTGTCCGCCGACAGCAAAATCTATTTTTTTCGGCTGTTTTGTCATACCGCGCAATTATACACCAAAGTTGTTTACAATGAGAAACAAACTCCATATAATCAAAACAGTCTTATTGGCTTAAGCAACAAACAAAAATGAAAAATATAAAAAAATTCCGCCGTCCGATTTGCGGAATATGCTTGGTCGCAATTGCGGCAATCTTTGTAGCGTTCGTCGCAACAAGGAGCAGCGACAGCCTTTCAGGATTGGATCAGGGCGATTACATGATAGTCGATGTTCACGAGAATATAGAATCTCAAGATGGCATAAAAGAATTGATATCGGTTATGAATACGGTCAATATTGCCAAAATGGTTTTGGCGGCAGCTCCGGAAGAGATTTTCGATTATATTGGCGAGAAAGGTTTTACAGAATATGAAGACAATAATGATACGGTTTTATCGGTAGCCAAAAAATATCCGGATCGTTTCTATGCTTTTTGCACGATAGATCCAAATGATTCGAGCAAGGTGACTACGGCGATGAATTGCGTTGCGGAAGGCGCAGATGGATTCAAGCTTTATAACGGACACTCTTTCTTTTATGAGTATCCTCTGGATGATGATCGAATGTTGGGGCTTTATAATTATATTCAAGAAAAAGGGATGCCGGTGATTTTTCATGTAAATACGGGATATTACATTGATCAGTTTAAAAACGTGATGACTCTTTATCCGGATATGAAAGTCATTTGTCCTCACTTCTGCTTGTCATCCAAAAATCCGACACAATTGGCAGAGTTATTTGCTCAATTCCCGAATCTATATGTGGATATCAGCTTCGGATATAAAGATTACCTCGAGTCTGGCCTGATCAGAATTTCTGATAACATAGATGTATTCAAGCAATTATTCGCGCAATATCCTGACAGATTCTTGTTTGGAACTGTCGCGGTTGTTGAAGACGATGATGCTGAAAAAGACAGCGAATGGATTACGGATACATATCAAACATATAGGGATATGTTGGAAAAAGATACTTACACGACGTTCTACGTTGTAGATGAAACAACAGGAGAAGAGATTCAGTTAAAAGGTCTAGCGCTTGATGCAGCTACACTTGAAAAAATCTATGAAACAAACTGGGCAACTGTGATGATGGAATAATACTACATAAGTCCAACAACAACTTCCGGTATCTTCTCCGCTAAGTTTTTAGCTGTATAAGAATATCCTTTTTTCTTCTCGAGCGAATCTCCGGCCGCGCCAATCGTATAAGCTCCTGCGCAAGCTGCATTAAACGGATTCAATCCTTGCGCAATCAATCCTCCGCACAATCCTGCCAGAACATCTCCGCTTCCGCCGACAGTCATACCGGGATTACCGGTTTTATTGGTGCGGATTTCTCCTTCGTGAGAAGCAATAAGATCTACTCGGGATTTAAGCAGGACATTTACTGAAAAATCCTTCGCGACTTTTTGCACGAAATGCGCATCAGGAAAAACTCCGGCAAAATCCTTGAACTCTTTTGCATGGGGTGTGATTAAAACATTTGGATATTGCTTGCCATGCTCAAGTGCCATAATCGCACTGGCGTCCAAGACCAATTTGTTATCACTTTTGAGTAATTCTTTAACAGCATTTACGAACCTGATTTCTTTCAGAGATCCGGGTCCGACAACTATGCAATTCGCCCAGCTTATCCAGTCTGCAATATGGGGTAAAAGTTCAGGCTTGAACAAATCTCCTTCATAACCTCTAACGATAAATTCCGGACAATAACTTCTTGTAACTCCTAAATTGCAATTTGGCACGAAAATTTTTACCAAATCCGCACCACTATATAGAGCTCCCATGCCTGCCAATACCGCAGCGCCGGAATATTCCGAAAATCCGCTAACAATTAAGACTCGGCCGTTCTCGCCTTTATGCGAATCCAACTTCCTCTTCGGAAGCATTTTTGCGACCTCTTTTTTCGTTAAAGTCTTTAGCATGATTAAATTATATACTATGTCACTTCTCCTACTTCCCCAACTTCTTCTACTGTCTATTCAGGAATTCCGCCCCAGCCATATCACCCTTGTTTATCGGGATTGGAGGTTCTTGTACCGTTACAGGAGTTGGCACAACAGTTGCTGCCGTTGCATCAACTATCGGAGTTACAGGAATAGACTGTGCAGCAACCGGCACTACGGGAGTAGCAGGTGTCACAGGTACTACAGGTGTTACCGGTCCAGCAACCGCTGGAGTAGTAGCCGCATTTGCATTCCCTCTGCTGTCTGTGTCTTGTGTCTTACCCTCTGCCACCGCCTTCGCTTGCTCGGCGGCCTTGTGTTCCTCCTCAAGAGTTTCAAGGTCAAGGTGTTCCGTTTGTTCGGCTCCGTTCGCCTGTTTAACTTGTACATTTGGATCACCCGCATCTGATTTAGCCTGTTCCTCTTCCTCTTGAATTCTTTCCATTTCGAACTGTTTCATTTCTTCGGAAGACATAGGATGGGTTGAGATTACGTTCTTATGAACATCTTTATCAAAAACCAAATTCATCGTGTTAAACGGCATATCTATACCTGCCTTTTCAAGCGCATCTTTCAATGCCTTATGCATATCGGATTTCAATTGTACCCATTTCGACTTCGATTCGACCCAGAATCTGACCTTAAAATTTATCGAACTATCGCCAAATTCATCCAGAACAACGCTCGGTACAGGTTTCTTCAAAACCTTCACGTCGCTTTTTACAACAGCGAGCATAATGTTCATAGCCTTACTGATATCCGCCCTGTAATCGATACCGTAAACGATTTCGATTCTCCTATAAGGATTTGTAGTAAAACTTGTTACCTTGTTTGTAAAAAGATCTGCATTTGGAACGATAATTTTTGTTCCATCTACGGCTTGTAGAATTGTTGCTCTCGATTGGATTTCCTTAACTTTACCAAGCGTTCCATCTACCTCAATAAAATCACCAATAGTAAATTGTCTTGAGGCCAATATAAGAACACCTGCGATGAAGTTCATAATGATATCTTGCAAGGCAAAACCGATTCCGAATCCGACTGCGGCAATCAGTGCAGTTAAGTCGATACCTCCAACCTTAAGACCGGCAGTCACTCCGATAGCCAAAACGCCTGCAAAAGTCGCTCTGCCGACCAATATAAGTACATCTTCATGTTCATCTCCCATCTTTTCAGTGATTTTGTTTACAACAAGCTTTCTTATAACTTTTGCAAAATAAACCGAGAAAATAACAAGGACTATCGCCGCGATCCAGTTATCAAGGCGATCCCATACATAAGCCAAGAAAGATGTCACAGCCTCTTCACTTTGCGAAGCTGTTTCAGAGCTTTTGTCTGTTAGAGAAACGGCATTGGCGACAGGGACGAGAAAATGTAGCAAATTCATATGTTTTTTGTTTTTAAATCCTTAAATTATACCATTTCTAGGGCCAACTTGCAACTGGCGCAAACCTTATAAATAAGATATAAAGAAATTGTTATATTTTAATCTAAAAAACATGGAGATCGTAATAGGTGGAATGATAGCGCTATTCTTCCCGATAGTATTCATAGTCGGAATAATTCTTCTGATATCCATCAGACAGATAAACGAATACCAGAGAGGTGTTAAGTTCACTCTTGGTAAATATACGGGTACGGTTAATCCAGGATGGAGAATCATAATCCCGATTTTTCAATCTATGCAAAAAGTTGATATTAGAACGAAGGCGGTTGATGTTGCGGATCAAGAGGCTATCACCAAGGACAACATATCGATCCACATCAATGCAGTTATTTATTATAAGATAATTGACGCGGCTAAGTCTTTTATAGCTGTTGAAAACTTCTATTATGCGATAAGCCAATTGGCTCAGACCACAATGAGGAACATAGTTGGAGGATTTTCGCTCGACTATTTATTGCAGAATAAAGAAGAGGTTTCTGACAATATCAAGAAGATGATAGTTGATACGGCTGCACAGTGGGGAATTCTTGTTGAAGATGTTGAATTGAAGGATATAGTGATTCCGGAAAACATGAAGAGGACTATAGCGAAAGAAGCCGAGGCGGAAAGGGAGAGAAGAGCGGTGGTGATTAAAGCCGAAGGCGAGGTTCAGGCAGCTGAAAATCTTACCAAGGCTGCAAATATGCTTGCCGCAGCTCCGGGAGCTCTGCATTTGAGAACATTGCAATCCATTAACGATATTTCTTCAGATGAATCGAATACAACTATCTGGATGGTTCCGGTAGAGGTGTTGAGGGCTCTTGAAGGATTGGATAAGACTTTAAATAATAAGAAATAACAGCGCAATATTATCAAGTTTGTTTCGCACCAGCGAAACTCCATATAACACACGATAGAGTGAAAAAATTCGGCATTTTAGCACATCCAGCAGGGCATTCGCTCTCGCCCAAGATGCATAAAGCGGCGTTCAAAACGCTAAAAGTCTCAGCTGTTTATGAGGCATTTGACGTAAAACCTAATGATTTGGAAGACTTCATGAAAAATCTTCACGAAAAACATGTTGATGGATTGAACGTGTCTATGCCTTATAAAACGGAAGTTATGCAGTATTTAGCGGGGATAGATCCTGTTGCAAAAAAAATAGGAGCCGTAAACTGCATATACAAGAAAAACGGCAAATATCACGGAACGAATTATGACTGGAAAGGAATAATAGAGCCACTTAAGAAAATTACACCGTTAAAAGGCAAAAAGGTATTATTGCTCGGAGCCGGAGGGGCCGCAAAAGCCGCTTGTTATGGGCTGAAAAAAGAAGGAGCAAAAGTGTTTATATTGAACAGGACTTTTGAAAGCGCGAAACATCTTGCGGATCAGTACGGATTCAAGGCCACGGAAACCGCTGAATTCATGCCGGAAATAGTGATAAACTGTACTTCCGTGGGATTTGATAATCCGGAAGAATCCCCGATAAATCCGAGAGTGTTTAAGGATGTAAAAATAGTGCTAGACATTATTTACGGCCACAAAACAAGATTCGTAAAAGACGCGCGTGCGGCCGGAGTTCCATATATAATTACAGGGTTGGAGGTGCTACTGTATCAGGGATACGCGACACTCGAAAAATGGCTAGGCGTGAAAGCACCGAAAGAGGTGATGAGAGAAAGCTTGTAAGCCGTCTTCACTACGTCACTTCCCATACTTCCCCCTACTTCTTCAGGAACTCCCCACCCGAATAATCCTTCTTCATCCCAAGGATCTCCTTTTCGGTAATCTCCTCTTCCGCTTCAGGTTCCTCTTCATCGCGACCGTATTTCACATATTTGCTCAAAAAATCTATTCCATAAGAGTCATAAACAAACCTATAGCCCATTCCGACAAGTCCGTTAAATAGACCTAGCATCATCCATATAACCGGCAATGCGGCGAACAATAAGATTGTTGGATTCTGACCGACCAATTGATATAGAGCGAAATTAAGAGCACTTGCAAAAATCAAACCCAAGACGACATTATAAACTCCAAGCAGAGCATATTTCGCATCTGACAAAATTTCCAAAATCATTGCGCTGGCAATAACACTGAGCAATATCTGTATTGCGGCGACATAAGCCATTGTTGCCATGTCCAAGCCTGATACGATTATGTAAATCGGAGCCATCAAAATCATGATCGCAAGATTTACCGCAAAAATCTGATACATCGAAGAAAAAAGGTTCTTATATTTAGAGCGGTCCGTTAATCCGATCAGAAACGTACTAACGCAATTCGCCAAGCATGAGCTCAAAAATGTCACAGCCATAAAAACAAAAATGACGAGAGGGTTGAGAGATGTCTCGACACCTTGTTCGGTCGAGAAAAAACTTGCACCCAAGAATACGGAAAATAGCAAAACCATTGTCCCAACAATGCCGCCTGCAATTCCGGCGAGTGCGCGAAATCCGAGTACAAGCAAAGAAACTTTTCTTGGTCCGAAATCTGTTTTTGTATCACCCATAATATTTATTTTATTTTTTACCTGAAGTAATCTTATCGAATTTTACCCCAATAATTAACGCACCGCAAAAAATACACATATCGGCGAAATTGAATACAGGCCATTTCCAGATCGAAATATAATCAACTACATAACCTAGAAAAATGCGATCATACATATTGCCAAGCGCTCCGGCCAGAACAAGCGCTATGGCGAAAATCGCGAGTTTATTGCCAAAATCAAAATTTCTAAAAACAAAAACCAACCCGAAACCGATCAGCGAGGCGGTTATCAAAATAGACGCCCAAACAGGTATGGGGATGCTGAAAGCTATTCCGGTATTTTGCCTGTAAACAAGCTCGATAAAACCATTGAAAAAACTGTAGTCCATGTCTGTGGCAAAAACTTTTAGAACTCTGTCCGCAGCAATCAGTCCGACAACAAGAATTGTGCCAAAAAGAAGATTTAGATTTTTCATATCAAAAACTCTAACGTAAAATCGACAAATTCGCCCCTTGAAAAAACGGCGCAAAAGTGTTATAATTTAAAGATTAAACAAAAAATAAATGAGCGGATCGGAACACAAAACTCATCGCGATGAACCGTCAGGAGAATCAAATGTCCAAGATTTCGGCAAGTTTGCAGGAGGTGCTCTGTCGATGGTTGGACGTACGACGGAAAGCGTCATGAGAGGTGCGGAAGAGTGGACTATTAATCCGCTTGATACGGCGATGGAGACGGTAAGCACAACATTCAAGCAAATAACAGGTATGGTAAGGGGATTAGTTAGAAACACTTTGGCACCACTTGTTGTACTGAAAGATGATGAAGGGTTTTTCAAGAAGCTTGGGAATTCATTAAAAGAAATACCTGTATCAATGATATGGGGAAATGTGAAAAATGCTGCGGTTGGAACTGTCGGAGTTGCAAAAACCGTACTTGGAGTTGACTCTATGGAAGGCAAATTGCGATTTAACGACATGGGCGTTTCGGGATTGGTAAAAAGCGCATATTACGGATTGAAAGATGTAGTAACATCTCCTCTCGGCTTGCCGACAAACGACCCAGCGATGTTGTACAAATGTTTAGCCGAACAGGCACAAGAATCTATGGCGTCTCAAAGGGCGGACTCATTGCCGAAATTCATGGGAGGCACGGATGTCGGTGATAAGAAGCCCAAGACAGCTGCGCACGCGTAGTAAATATGTTATAATTCGACCGCCTCTTCTTACTATGTCACTTCTCCTACTTCTTCTACTTCCCCAACTTCCCCAAAACCATGTCCGGACACGCAGCAGCAAATGAAGCTCCAAAACCTGCAAGTAAAACAAAAGAATCTAAAGAGTCCTCTGTTATCGGCACGACGGTTTCAGATGCTATAGGAAGCATTAGAGATGCTTTTAGTAAGGTTGTATTGCAAGATATTCCAGAACCGGCGAGAGCCCTTAGAGAAGGTCACGTGGGGAGAGCGGCTGTAGAAACTCTGAGATCATCAATAGGTAAAAGTTTATTGCATACGATTGAAGGAATTGCAGGCACAACAGGTGCTTTACTTGGAGTTGGATATGAAAAAAAGACAGCGAAGGAAGGTTTTGATGGAGTTGTGGAAACTCCGGGTAAATTATGGAAAAACACAATATCTCCTTATACGGCTTTCAGAGAAGGTCATGGAGCTTTGGGTAAAATAGGCAAGGCATTATGGGCGTTCCCAAAAGACGTATTATGGGGGAATTTAAGAGATTTGATAAAAGGTATAGGTAATTTCTTGAAACCTATTACAGGCTTCAAGTTAAGATCTGACGCGGGGATTACCGGATTAATTTACTCAGCGCTTGTATCATTGAAAGAAGCTACCGCACCTAAAGCTGAAGAAAAGCCCACTCCTGCAGCGCCGGCTCCAAAAGCCGCAGCACCAACTACTCCTCCTACTCCTGCTCAAGGCGCACATTAGAACTGTTGCATATTTCGCATTTAGATTGTACTTTTGCAGGTGCCTGATTTTTTTTCAAAGAACCAAAAATGGGGAAAGGGTATCGCCAATTCGACCAACTTCTTTTATTAGCAGTATTTGGATTAATTGTTGTCGGGATCATAATGATTACGAGCATCGGTGTTCCCAAGTCTATTCAGTTGTCAGCTCCGGACATAGCATATCCGGATTGCAGCGACGACGCTGTCGACTGCTATTTAGTTCTGAAGAAGCATCTCATAAGGGTTATTATAGGCATAGTCGCCTTTTTGGCATGCTTGAAAATCAATTATAAATTTTGGCAAAAAATCGCTCCGGCAATATTTTTAACATCGATAGGTTTGCTTATAGCGGTTTTCATTTTCGGATCTGAAAACAATACATTTGCAAGAAGTTGGATTAACGTCGGATTTCCATTCTTGAATTCTATTCAGCCTGCAGAAATCGCAAAATTGGGCTTGGTGATATACATGTCCACATGGCTTGCAAAAAAGATGGAGAAACGTGATGAACTTAATGACTGGAAAAAAGGATTTTTATCGTTTGCGGTAATAGCCGGACTGATAGTTCTACCTGTAATGCTTCAGCCGGATCTGGGGTCGTCTCTTGTTCTCGCGTCTATAGCGGCAATAATGTATTTCCTGGGAGGCGCGCCTACGAAACATATTCTTGCGGGTATAGGCATCGCGGCGTTTTTCTCGATAATAGCTATTGCGGCTGTCTCGCATTTGCACGATAGATTCGCAGCTTTTCTGATACCGAGCGAGGCATGTGAAGAGAGTTACTGTTGGCAAGCTGAACAATCTCGAATTGCGATAGGAAGCGGTGGATTATGGGGGAAGGGTCTGACGCAAGGTATTCAAAAATCTTATTGGCTTCCGCAAGCATCGGACGATTTCATTTTCGCAGCGTCGGCAGAAGAGCTTGGATTTTTCAGAATTATGATGGTGGTCATGCTTTACGCATTTATTGGCTACAGAGGTATGAAAATCGCGATGCACGCGCCGGATAAGTTTTCCATGATGCTTGCATCGGGAATAACAATTTGGATTACAACTCAAGCTTTTATTAACATCATGGTTAATACATCGCTATTCCCGATAACAGGTATTACATTGCCGTTTATAAGCTACGGAGGCTCATCACTTTTCACCGCGATGGCGGGGATGGGAATCCTTTTAAATATATCCAAATTTACGGAAAACCATGCGTATACTTCTAACAGGAGGCGGTACGGCGGGGCACATTATGCCAAATATCGCTATAGCCGCTGAAATTAAAAAAAGAAAACACGACGCAAAACTGCTTTACGTCGGCTCCAAATCCGAATTTGAACGCAAGCTAATTTCGGAAGCTGGAATTGATTTCAAGTCAATTTCAACGGGAAAAGTGAGGAGGTATTTCGCAATACAAAACATAATAGATCTTTTTTTTAGAGTGCCTCTGGGGTTCATTCAGTCACTACGGATAATAGAGTCTTTCAAGCCAGATGTGATTTTCTCAAAAGGCGGATTCGTTACCGTACCGGTTGTATTGGCGGGAGCGCTCTTGCGCAAAAAAATAATAATCCACGAATCGGATTCCAATCTGGGGTTGGCTACGCGTGTCGCAAGCAAATTCGCATATAAAATACTGACATCTTATGAAGATACAATCAAAGGATTCCCTAGGCGTTTGCAGAAAAAAATCATTCACGTAGGAACGCCGATTCGCCCGGAAATCCTGAAAGGTAGCAAGCATGAAGGATATGCACTGACTGGATTTTCGCATGAGAAGCCGGTTGTTCTCGCAATGGGCGGGAGTTTAGGAGCAATGAGAATTAACAACGTACTTTGGGCATCTCTATCAAAACTTATTCCGCAATACCAGATAATCCACATCTGCGGTCATCAAAAAAGTGCCAAGTCATTATCAAATTTCCTTATCGAAAAACTGAAGAAGAATTATGTCGAGTATGAATATGTTGGCAAGGAGCTCAAACATTTTTACGCGATTGCCGACATTGTTATTTCGCGCGGAGGAGCGAACAGTTTGGCAGAGATAGAACCATTCGGGATGCCTGCTATAATCATCCCTCTTTCGGCCAAGTACACGCGCGGAGATCAGATTGAAAACGCGAAGGATTTCAAACAAAAAGACAAGAGGCGTTATAAGATCATAGAAGACGAGAAGCTCAATTCGAATACCTTGATCGAAGCGATTAAGGATCTTTCTCGTATTGGGAAGAGAGCGACTTGCCGCGAAGCATATTTACGTCCTGTTTCAGACATAGCGGAAATACTTCTGAAAAACTGATTTTACTTCTCCAACTTCCCCATGAAAATAGGTGTAAACGCAAGATTGTTGAGCCAACCTTATACTGGTATCGGTCAATATACGATAAATCTTTTTAGACGCATGGCGGAGATGAGTCCGGGAGACGAGTTTACATTGGTGACGAACGGCAAAACGGAAGAGTCATTTCCACCGAATGTTAAGATAAAAATTATACCTGAAAAAAAATGGATGCTGATTGGTGGATTGCGCAAAGGATTTTGGGAACAATTTCAGGTCCCGAAATTCTTTAAAAAAAATAAATTCGATATCATTCACTTCACATATCCGGCATATCCGCTACGCGGACTGGGGACAAAGTCTGTTATAACAATTCATGACATGATCCAGTTCACGGACTCGCGATATTCGAAAAAAATAAGATCTAAAATATATTTTTGGTTGGTAAGGAAATCCTTGTCGAAATCCGTGGCGAATCCTGATGTTAAATTCATTGGGGTTTCGGAGGCCACAACCGCTGAGTTCAAGAGGTTTTTCCCAAGCGCGAAAATCGAAACGATACACGAAGGCGCTTCGGAAGAATTTCTTCGGCCCGTAAGCGCCAAAACAGGTTTGAAGCAGCCGTATTTACTTTATGTGGGAGGCTACGATCCGCGAAAAAATACACAATACTTATTGGAAGTTTTTTCACATATACAGAAGGATATTCCGGAGATGAAATTGGTGCTTGCCGGACGCTTGCCAAAAGACATAGCAAGAGGTACACTAAACATACTCAAAACTGGGGCGGTAAACGAAGAAGAGCTAAACACACTTTATAAAGAGGCGGAAGCGTTCATTAACTTATCGGAGAACGAAGGATTCAATCTGCCGGTGCTTGAAGCGGCTTATGCGGGCACGCCGATAATAATCTCAGACATACCGGTGCATCGAGAACTGTACGGTCAGCACGGACTTCTGGTCCAGAAAAACAATGCGCAGGAAGCTTCAAGAAAAATATTGGAACTTCTGAACGACAAGACCAAGTTGGAGAAAATGAGAAAAGAAACTGCATTCTTGAGGTCCAAATACACATGGGAGAAATCCTCTAAAAAAACATACCAGTTATATCTAAAGAGCCTCTAACAACTGCCTAAGATGACATGGATAATGGCGATAAATACAGTTTCAATACTGTTTGCGGTCATGACCACATGGCTGATGGTGAGATATTTGCGAAAATATAAATTGCCACACACTTATTATAAACGCCTCTTCGGCTTCGTGAGAATTAGATATCTGCTTGGCATATATGCATTGTCGACAGTCGGGCTCGCTGCGTTAACAACGGGCCTTTTTTATACATTTTTCGTTTAATGGATTTATGGAAGATAATTCAAATAAACATTTCAAAGGGCAACAAAGAGACGAAGAGGTTGTGTATTACAGCTGTAAACACTGGATAACACTAGCTCCGCTTATGATAGAGTTTGTTCTTGCTGTAGCGATCTTGGCAGCCCTTGTTTCGTTTTTGATAGGAGTGGAGAACAGGCCGGAATGGGCTCGGTGGGTGTTTGTTGCGATGACGGGAGTTACCGCGCTATGGCTGCACAGTTTTTTTACCCGCACTCTCAATTACTTCTTGGATATAGTTATAATAACTAATTTCAGAGTTCTGAAAGTTGAAAAAAGCTTGTATCTGAAGGATGACCAAAACATAGTTGATCTGCATGAAATACAAGATATTAAGAAAATTCAACACGGAATAATTTCCAATTTGTTTGATTATGGTAAACTTGTTATCGTAACGCCGACAATGATAGAACCGATGATTTTAGAGAACATGCCAGATCCGGAAAGATTTTTCAGAAAAGTAAATAATTCAAAACGCGACTATATCTATCAGCGTCAACAACGCAAACTAAAAACATCGAATTATGAATACGCAGACGGACAAGTTGTTAACCAGTAAGGATGGAGAGAAAGTAGAGATAATGATAAGGAAGCATTGGATTATGGATCTCAAGGTTGCCATAATAGTATTATTGGCATACATAATTCCTGCGATGATTTTCGCAGCATTGATAATCATTTACTGGCCAAATTCTATTGATAAATGGGGAGGTTTGGGCAGCGTTATAGTGATTTTTTATCTTCTTTATGCGGGACTCACACTCTATATAAAATGGCTGAACGAAGAGCTTGATATTCTTGTAGTGACGAACTTCAGGCTCATAAATCTCGAACAAGTTACTTTTATGGAACGAACGGTTTCCGAAACAAACCTTATGCAAATACAAGATGTGAAAGGTATTGAAAAGGGTGTCATCGGTAATCTATTGCATTATGGCGACTTACAGATACAGACTGCGGCGGAAAAAGTTGCTTTCAACATACAATGCGTCCCTCAGCCTTTTAAATATGCAAGGGACATATTGGATTTGCGCGATAAGGCACTAACACAACAAACACAATGAACGACTTAATAGCATTGGGGATTACGGTTTTTGTGATTGGCGTATTATTTATGCTAACCATGTTAAACGTACTGAATCAGTATAAGCATAAGGCGGACGCTGCATGGAATGAACTTGATAAGCAGCTGATTATTAGGAGGGATACAGTGCCTTGTCTGCTTCAGAGTGCGCGAATTCAAGACAAGAGGTGGGACATGCTGAGAGATATGAGAACGGAGTTGTTAAAAAACGACATCCCGAAAGATAAAAGGTTGGATTTGGAGATAAAATTCGGGAATGCCATAGAGGCGCTTTTGGCTATCGCCAGAAATCATGAGCAAATAAACAAAAATACGTCTTTTCTTGAGGCTGAAAAAGATTTGCGCCATGACACAGCGGTTGATATCAGAGCGGCTTATGATAAGTGGGAGAAATATTCGCGCGAATATGATGAAAAGATAAGTAAATTTCCTTATAGTATTGCGTCAAAAATTTTCAGACTGAAAAATGCGTAAGTTGCGATATCTAATTCAAACTTTCGGGTGCCAAATGAACTATTCTGACAGCGAAAGGCTAACGACTCTTCTTGATGCGTGGGGATTCTCACCGGTCAAGACGATGCAATCTGCAGACTTGATTGTTTTTAATTCGTGTTCTGTTAAGCAAAAAGCCGAAGACAAAGTTTACGGACAGATCGCGAATACGAGAGCGATTAGGAAGAAGAATCCAAAGCTGATCACGGTTCTTATCGGCTGCATGGTCCAAAAAGGCAGAAGATTCAAAGTCGATATCGCTTGCAAAACAGAAGAAATGGGTGGCTTGTATGATCGTATTACCGAATTAAGACCGGAATGGAAGTTGAAGGATTTTAATGCGAAGGGAAGCTTGGAAAATTATTTTGAAATAAATCCGAAATTAACAACACCTTCCCAAGCATTTGTGCCGATAATGACAGGCTGTGATAAATTCTGTACTTATTGCATAGTTCCTTATTCACGGGGACGTGAAAAAAGCAGAACTTTCGATTCAGTTATCGACGAATGTAAAAAACTTGTTGAGAACGGGGTAAAAGAGATAACTCTGATAGGGCAGACGGTAGATTCGTACGGATTAAGTTTATCGGATAAGAAGAGTGGAAAATTCAAGAAATACACAGATGGAATTTCAACCCCTTTCAGTAAATTATTACGGGAGATCGATAAATTGCATGCAAAAGGTCTTAACCGTTTGCGTTTCACATCGCCTCATCCAAAAGATTTTTCCGATGACCTCATTGAAGCCATTGCGGAGCTTAAGACGACATGTCCGTATATCCATCTGCCGGTGCAGTCGGGATCGAATTCTTGTTTGCGAAGGATGAACAGACCTTATACGCGTGAAAAATACATTTCAATAATAAATCATATCCGCGCCGCGATTCCGGATTGTGCGATTACAACAGATTTAATTGTTGGTTTTTGCGGCGAAACGGAAGAAGAGTTTGAGGATACTTGCAAGATGTACAAGGAGGTCGGTTTCGACATGGCTTATCTGTCAAGATATTCGCCTCGCAAGGGCACATTCGCAGCCGAGAAAATGAAAGATAATGTTCCTGCTGCAGTGAAGGCGAAGAGATGGCATAAGCTGAATTTAATATTAAAAAAATACGCTCTTAAAGCAAATAAGAGGTTTGCGGGACTCGAAGTGGAAGTATTGATAGAGAAACAGAACGAAAAAGAGCTTATTGGCAGAAGCAGGGAATACAAAGAGGTCCATATAAAGAAATTCAAGAAAAATAAAAATTGGATAGGGGAAGTATTGAATGTTAAGATAAAAAAGGTTCGAGAGTGGGAACTCGAAGGCGAAATAACAAAATAAAAAATGAAAATCTCAAAAATGTTTCTCGTAATTCCTTTATTGGGAATCATGACGCAGTCTTTTGGCTGTGCAGTAGAGCCGAAAACGACAGAGACGATTGTTTCTTTTGAGAAAACGATCTCAGTTACGCCTGATGATACATATCAGTATGGAGCTTTTTGCCGAGTGAATTATTTAGAATCGAGTTCGGAATTCTTTGTTACGTTCGGAGGGTCGCAACCGGATATCCAGAAAGAACAAGCAGGCGAGAGGATAGGCGGAGCCGAAGGCGGAAACGGATATTCATATAAAATATATGATGAAGATTTTTCGTATACCGAAGAAAATGGCATAGTCCACGAAGGAGGCGGTGATGCGGCATCAGTATTTGCGGAAGGTTATTATTATTTCCTTGCCGGTTCGCCGAATAGCAACTGGGCGATTGAAAAAATAGACCCAAGTACATGGGAAGTTGTCGAAAAAGTGGAAATATATACGGACGAAGAGCACGAAGCTCTCAACGACCAGATGCTCGCTTACGTGAACGGATATTTGATAGCGAGTTCGCTTTATAACGAAGAAGGCGAAACGAATCAGCAAAAAACAGATGCGACAAAAGGTTACGCGACTCACAACAGAATTTTTACGCTTGATTTAGAAGAGGTGGATTATTTTGTCTTGGATGACACTCCGCATATAAACGGTTCATATTTGGTGTATGTTGATGGGGTTTACAATTACATAACATCGACAGCTTTTTTCGGAGATATAATAGTTATGCAATATGATGAGGATTGGAATTATCTGGGAGTTAAAACAATCGAAGAAAACGGGAATTGGGCGCAGGGAGCTTTATACGACGAAGCGACAGAGAGATTTTATGTAACGTATTTAAGCCGAGCCCATGGAGAGGGAGGAGTTGTTACAGGATCGAAAAACGGAGTTATAATGGGGGTTTTCGACAATGAATGGAATCTTATTGAAAACATCGAGGTTGCGGTATTCGATGACAACTCAAATACATTACCGGGACGTCCGTCGGTCATTATGCAAAACGACAAGCTCTATGTGTCTTACGATCTTTCGACAAGAGATCCGCAAACACACGAAGAAAACAAAGACTGGCAGTGCGAGGTGAGTATTTACGAGATAGACAACAGTTAGCAGTCAGCAAATAAGAAATCTCCCCTTCTTCTCTGCTGTCTGTGTCTTGTGTCTTGCTCCTTACCACTTACCCCACCACCGCCTTAATTCTCCTAACTCCAGCACTCGACGACTCCTCTTTGAGGATCTTGAATTTGCCCAATTCACCGGTTGATTTCGCATGAGGTCCGCCACAAATCTCCTTAGAAAAATCGCCGATGGTATAGACCTTAACGCGTTCTCCATATTTCTCGCCAAATATTCCCATTGCGCCATGCGTCTTCGCGTCTGCAAGAGCCATCTCTTCGCAATCGATTTTAACATTCGCCTGTATTTGAGCATTAACGAGCCTCTCAACTTCAAGCTTTTGCTCGTCGGTCATTTTTTCGCCATGAGAGAAATCGAATCTCAATCTCTCGGAAGTTATATTGCTGCCTTTTTGATAAACATGATCTCCCAATACAATTCTCAAAGCAGCAAGAAGCATGTGAGTCGCGGTGTGTAATCGAGCTGTCGCTTCGCTGTTGTCTTGCAATCCTCCTTTGAATTTGGCCTCTGCTCCGCAACGCGACAACTGCTGATGTTTCTCAAAAGCCTCGCAGAAACCTTTTTCATCAACGGTTAATCCATTCTCGCGAGCGAGATCCTTGGTCATTTCAAGAGGGAATCCGTAAGTGTCATATAACTTAAAAGCCATTCTGCCGCTGATCACTTTTGATCCGCCTTTCATAAGATTCGGCAAGATTTTTTCAAACTCTTTTTCGCCGTGTGAAAGCGTCTTGGAAAACTGATCCTCCTCTTTCTTGAGGGTGGAAATAATATGATCATGATGGTCATTAAGTTCGCTGTAATAATCTCCGTAAATTTCAATAAAAATCTCTGCAATTTCCTTCACGATGCTTTGGTTGATTCCGATTTTTTTCATATAACGAACAGCTCTTCTAATAAGTCTGCGCAAAACATATCCTTGGTCGGTATTCGAAGGAGTAATACCTTTTCGATCGCCGATCATGAAAACAGCCGCGCGCATATGATCTGCGATAATTCTGCGCGCAACAATGTCCGAATCGGAAGCCAAATTGTCCAGCATATCCATCACCGGCTTGAACAACTCAGTTTCATAATGTGAATCAACCCCTTGTAAGAGAGCAGTCACGCGCTCAACTCCCAATCCAGTATCAACGCATTTCATCTGTAATTCTGCAATTCTACCTTCTGCATTCTTCTCGTATTGCATGAAAACATCATTCCAAATCTCAACATATTTTCCGCATTTGCACGCAACGCCAAGGCGTGAACATTCATCACAAGGTTCGGAACCGGTATCATAGAACATCTCAGTATCCGGCCCACAAGGTCCGGTCTGTCCCGCAGGTCCCCACCAGTTTTCTTTTTTTCCATAAAACCAAATTCTCTTAGGTCCGGGTCCTTCTTTGTCAGCGCGCACAAATCCCAACTTCTCCCAAACAGCCGCCGCTTCCTCGTCGCAAGGTGCATCCTTATCACCTTCAAAACAGCTTACATTGAGCAAATCCGGATCTATTCCAAGCCCGATTTTTTTATCGGTAAGAAATTCATAACTCATCTTAATCGCATCTTCCTTGAAATAATCGCCCAAGCTCCAATTTCCCATCATCTCAAAAAAAGTGCAGTGAGTAGCGTCTCCAACTTCGTCGATATCATCTGTTCGAACGCATTTCTGGCAGTCGACAAGACGCTTGCCGAGCGGATGAGATTCGCCGAGCAAATAAGGTACGAGAGGGTGCATTCCCGCGGTTGTAAACAAAACAGTCGGGTCATTTTCAGGTATAAGAGATGCACCGGCAATCTCTGCATGGCCGTATTTTTTCACGAAGAAATCTATATATTTTCGGCGAAGTTCGGAAGCTTTCATAAAAAAATGCTATTTATAAGTGAAAAAAATTTACCCTAAATCCGTACAAATCGCAATGCAGGGTTGACAAAAGGTGAAAAAGGCATAGCATAGTGACTCAATTATTAATCACAAAAATATGGTAAACGAACATGATGAATACGCCGATATCCCTATGAAGTTATTGGAAAACTCCGTCGGGCAACTTATAAGAAATGGTCGCGTCTTTTATTCGAGAGGAGGCTTAAAACAGGCTGGTTATTCTTTTGAAGATAAAGGAGAAAAAGGGGTGCAAGTTAATGCGCCTTCCTTGGATTCGTTGGCGAGAAAAGGTTCTCAGCAACTATCGGACGAAGGTGACGATAGGCAGCGGTATTCTCAATTAAGAGGAACTTGCCGCGATATAGCTCCGGCAATTGGAGCTTTTTATGTTGAAAGAGGAGATGCGCAAGATTATCAAACAATGGCTTGTTATCAAGGGAAAGAAACGGAAGAAGGATTGTCACCAAACGAATACCATTATGTAACGATTTTGGAGGTTGAAGGTGGAAAAGTCTTGGTCGATATGGGCTACAATCAACCGATTCCGGTCCCTGTTAAAATTGACGGAGGCCCGGTTGAGTCGGATTTTTATGCGGAGAGTCAACCAAAAGGATTCTACGGCGGTATAGTTGTATATGAAGCAAAAAGCCAACCGGACGGATCGGTAATTTTGACGATAGGCACTCCGGAAAATCCAACTCAATACAAGAAATTTCAATTCAAACCGGTCGATTCGAAGCTTGATGAAGCAATTGTCGCCAAATTCGGACAATTAACCGGCAAAAATTACGCAACATATCCTGTTGCCGGTGAGAAGGGTTTTGTTATGCAAAGAGAAGATATAAAAGGTGAAAATCTTCTTGGTGACTTGAACGCTCTCCTCGCAGATACATCAAAAAAAGCAAGTGCGGCTATTGCATGTGCATAGATTCGCTAACTGGAGCCCACAAACCCATCATGCTCAGTACCTGAGTTGGTTCGGAAACAGTATAAGAACCAGAAAGTATTGCGCGAATAGCCTTCATTATTTCAGCCTCTTTTTGCGCAACTTGACCGGAAGAAACAATGCCGTCTCTTGCCTGAAAAATAACGCCTAACTGATCAGCAGTCCTTACTAAAAGTTCTCCTTCAAGATGTATTCCCGTTAAACATCTTGTTATATCTTCATGGCTTGGAGTCGGCCTGTCTTTGCCGAGAAAACCGATAAAAAGATCCGTCAATATGATGGACATTTGCTGTTCGGTTAGAAGTTTCGGTTCTTCTTGAATCGGATCGACAGCCAATGCATCTTCGAATTCATCTAGTCCCATATGTTTTAAGTTAAATTTTGGGGATCAAATTATCATCCGGAATAAAAACTGGCAACTCAAAACATTAACTATGTCACTTCCCATACTTCCCCAACTTCTTATACTTCCCCTAGTACATCTTTATTCCGGGAAGTTTCTTCCACTCCCTAAACAACTTCGTAACGTCGGCGGCCATAACGCCTCCATAAGTCTTCAAGCTCCTATCCTCTGATGCGCGCGCGATTTCGTCATAAATGAATTGATCATCAAATCCAATACCTGCCGCATCTTTCCTATCATTGCCGAAATACAAACCGGATAATTTTGCCCAATAAATAGTCGCCAAGCACATAGGACAAGGTTCGGTTGTTGAATAAATCTCGCATCCTGAAAGATCAAAAGTCTTAAGCGCATTGCAAGCCTTCCTGATAGCATTAACTTCCGCATGACAAGTCGGATCGTTATCAGTTGTGACGGTATTCCATCCTTCGGAAATCACCTTGCCGTTTTTAACAACGACCGCGCCGAAAGGACCGCCTTCGTATTTCATACAGTGATTGCGCGCAACCTCAAGGGCTTGAGACATGAATTTTTTATTCATAAAATTTAATTTTTATAAAATCAGTTTTCATTATACTCTACGATTTGCTATGCCAAAACAACGCTTCTCAATCTTGCAGAAAACGAAGACAATTCTCGGAGGCCTGTAGATTGTATTAGGCTTAATAAACAGTCGGCGGTATTTATCTCCAAGAATTCACGATCTTCATAAGTCCAAATTATGTCGTAAAAAAGCTTGAAACAGTCCTTGATAATATCGCTATCCGTATGAGTTCTAGAATCTCCATAAATTCGATGCCTGTCTTCTTGTGAAAATCTGCTTACGAGAGATCTGATGCGCAAAAATCTCTCAACAGGTTTGGGTCTTATATCGAGAGGTTCGCCATCAATAGATGACCAGAACTCAAAATCCTCCGGTGGCATATCGGAACGATATCCGTCTATGGAAGACCAAAAATCGGAATACGTCTCTATTCCAGGGCGTTCTCCTCTGAGAATTTCAACCATTCGAGGTTTCATTACCAAATCATCAAATGCCGGAAACCAATCCGGATCATCGTCTCCACGATCATCGGTTAATCCCAAGCTCATCCTCTTCATGTCTCGAGCCGTATCTAAGCAAAGAAGACTATGTTCATCCGCATCATCATTATTGTGCGCAAGCCGATGTATTTCACAGGCGCATCTGGTCATGGCGATAACTGCATCCTCATCCAGAGAAGGATTATACTCTCGTATTAACCTGGACATAACTTTTACATTATGCGTATTGCCGGCCATCACAAACCTAGGATCAAAAGTCATCCCAACCAATGCATATGCAAAATCAATACTGAAAAATTTTATCAACTCAGCCATATCAATATCCCCAGCGTCCACTAATGATTTACGTCTGGGAATCTTCTTAGCTGCCAATTTTCCGGCAAAACCAATAATTGCATCAACAGCTTGAACAGTTAAATGTCTGTTTGCAGGTATGGCTCGTGCTAACGAACCGGCTCCAGATCGAAATACGCGATCAACTTCAGTCCTAGCCAGCAAATAGCGGATAATATCTTCCGACGGGCTTTGATTCAGAGATTCCATTTTGCAATTTAAAAGACGCTATGTTAACATAATTAAGGTGCAAGTCAAGCAGGCCTGAAGCCGTAATCAAATTGAAGTGGACTCATAAACAGGCGCTGTGTACTATTAAACAGCCATGGAAACCTCACTTTTACAAATCTGTATTCCTGTTGGAGAAAACAAAGCCCAAGTATTTGAAGACCTTTTGGTGAATATGCATGAAGTTTTGCATCATACGATTATAGGGCTTGAAATCGCTTCGATAGACCAGCATATTTATTTTTTCATTCGCACACCATCGGATACGGCGGCGGCTATAGAAGGTCAGATTTACGCACTTTATCCGGCAGCTGAAATTTCGGAAGGAAAAGAATACATTAAGCATAAAGAAGGCGGTTTTGCGGCTGCGGAAGTTTACATGAAGAGGTCGGACATTTATCCGATCAAGACTTTTGGTAAATTCGAAGGGGATTCGCTGTCGGGCATTTTCTCGATTCTGGCGAAAGCTGATGCGGAGGAAGAGGTCTGGATTCAGGTTTTGGCGGAACCTATTGAAGAAGGATTCTCGCTGAACTTCGGTAGAAGATGGAAAATGAAAAAAAACGCAGTTGTGAGGATGTTTCGCATAGGCGATAGATTTAAACTGAAAGGTATAAAAAATCTTCGCGCAGAAGAGACGGAAGCATTCAAGCGCAAATCCGAGAAACACGCATATAAAGTCGGGATGAGAATTGCTTATTTGGCAAAAACACAGAAAAAAGCTAATGATAAATTAGTATCACTCGTGAAGGCTTACACTCAATTCAATACGATCGAATTAAATCAATTCAAATTCGGGAAAGTCTCAAGAGATACATTCGAAAAACAAGGTCGTGCATTGAAATACAGCGCCTCGATGACCATGAGCGATGAAGAACTTGCGACGATTTATCATTTCCCCAATCCGGATGAAGTTCCACATATAGTTCACGTAACTTCTCGAAAAGCCGAACCACCACAAGATCTTCCGAAGGCAGGCAAACTCGGTCCGGGCGAAATGTCCACATTCGGATTCACGAATTACCACAACCAAAACATCAAGTTCGGTATAAAAAGAGTCGATAGGCGCAGACATTTATATGTTGTCGGCAAGTCGGGTACTGGTAAAAGTAAAATGCTGGAGCTTTTGATTATATCCGATATTTTGGCGGGCAAAGGCGTTGGTGTGCTCGATCCTCACGGAGATCTCGTCGATGCAGTGTTGAAATATGTACCGGAAGAACGCAAAGGTGATGTTGTGCTTTTTGATCCTGCAGATGCGGAGTATCCGATAGCTTTCAATCCGCTCGAGCAGGTACCGCCCGAGTTGCGTCTTCGCGTCACAATCGGTTTCGTGGAAATTTTCCATAAGCTTTTCGGTGCCAACTGGACGCCTCGTCTGGAGCACGTGCTCAGGTATACGACACTCGCTCTCCTCGATTCTCCGAGGACGACGATTTTCTCGATTTTGAAGATGCTTTCAGATAAAAATTACCGTCAAAAAATTGTCGCAAACATTCAGGATTCGGTAATCAAAAACTTCTGGGTAAACGAATTCGCATCTTGGAGTGAGAAATTCGATAACGAAGCTATCATGCCACTTCTAAACAAGGTAGGTCAATTCGTCTCAACATCTCTTATAAGAAATATAGTCGGTCAGCCGGAAAATAAGATAAATATTCGTGAATTAATGGATCAACAGAAAATTTTGCTCATGAAGATTTCAAAAGGAAAACTTGGCGAAGAAAACTGCGGACTTATCGGTGCCATGATGGTGACAAAAATTCAGCAAGCCGCCATGTCGCGAGCGGATATTCCGGAAGATGAGAGAAAAGATTTTTATCTGTATTGCGACGAGTTTCAGTATTTCGCAACAGATACATTTGCAGAGATACTATCAGAAGCCCGCAAATACAGGCTCAATGTTACGATGGCGCATCAGTACATGGGGCAGCTTAACGACCTCGTGAAAACAACAGTATTTGGCAACGTAGGTTCGATTATAAGTTTCCGCGTCGGCGCAGAAGATGCTGTTATCTTGGAAAAAGAGTACACGCCGAAATTCACAGTTCGAGATATTATTAACTTGGGTGTAAGAGAATTTTATACAAAAATGTCGGTCAATGGGCAGATAAGAGATGCGTTCTCCGGAAGAACGGTTGATGTACCGAAACCTGTCGAGGATCTTACAGAAGAGATTCGTGCAATTTCCCGCAGTAAATATGCTCGTCCTGTCGCTGAGGTGAACGAAATCTTGAAAAGATGGGAAGAAGGTGGAGATATCGGCGACGCGAATGGTGGTCCGGCAGCGGGAGGAGATGAGAAATTTGCGGAGCCGCTTATATAAGACAAAAGCAATAGAGACACAGCAGCTTGACAAACCACCCTGTCTATTTTACAATACTCTCCTTTAATCGTTAGGATGGGTATTAACGGTATGAAAAAATATTGTGAAAGGGTGTGCAAACCAATAAAAAAAGAGTCTTCAACCTCTTGGGTCGGTCAAAGGCAGATTAACGGAATCCGTCCAATAAAACCGGGCTCTTTAAACGGGAGAAACCACGCCATGTATTTCGGCAAAATAAGTCCTTTAAGTGTCCGATCGAGGGTTTGGAGAATTTTGGGCGGTGAAAAAAGAGGTAAACATCCAACTTATACGGAAGAGACCATATCGGGAGGCTTGGATTTTTTATTTGAAAATCTTGCCGAAGGTGAGTGCGCGCGTGTTGCGATAGGCTGCAGGCTAAGCGAATATTGCAACGGAACGGATAGTGTTGCGGCGACTATGTCGTTTGACCGCGAAAAAGCTCTTATAGAGAGTCTTGCGGGGGAAAGGGAGGTGGAAGTTGTCGATATGATTGGAGAGCATCCCGAACTTGATGTGGCATTAAGACAATGTGAGAAAGACGAATCTACGGGAAGAATAATTCCAACGGAAGTTCTGTCGAATTGCGAGCTTCCGGCAAACATCGATTCGAATATTACGGCATTGCAAATCGCCAAAATCCTTTATGTCGGAGCGATGGAATGCCCTCTGCTTTTGACGGACTTGAAAAGCCTGCCGGCGGACGAATTGAAAACAAAAAGGACATCCGCTCAAAATGAACTGGACTCAATAGATATGTATGGACTTTTTGAAATAGCGATAAGAATTACGGACATGCTGCGAGGAAGAGTCTACCAAGGAGGGATAGATAGGCAGAGCAAGTATGATAACGTGATAAATCGTCTTTTAAAGGAGGGAGGAGATTTTTATTCACAATCGGCAACGCTCAAGCCTCTTCTGGATTTCTTGAGAGGCAGACAGTTTGGCGCGATGTATATAAATCGGGATAAGAATTTTCACGAGAGAAAATCTGTTCAAATGCGCGCAAGAATAAGAACGGCGATTTTCGCCACGCTCGGACTTGGTGCGGTTGCAGTCGGTGCGGAAGGAATTGAAAATACAGCCGACTATTTGCATGAACGAGCGGAAGAGCAGTCAAGGGCGGAAGAACGAGAAAAAATAATTGCCACTTACGAGCAAGAACTTGATTATACTTGCAGGCAAGTTGATTTATGGTCGGTTAAAAATGCCAATGTGATATTGGGCGAATATGTTTTTGATAAAATTGAAAAAGAGCTGACGCACAGGTACGGGTTAGATCGAGAAACAAGTAGGCTAATTGCGATACAAATCATTCAGGAATTAGGCAAGAAGAACGGAAACTGGAACGTATGCGATATTTACGCGGATTATTCGGTACTGACCAGAGTTATAGATGCATATCTTGCGGAAGGTAATCTCTTCGCAAGTCTGAATGGCGGAGAAGTCAGGCATCCTTATCAAGGATTTTCTCAGTATTACGGGCTTATATCCGCTACGGCGAAAGATCCAGACTGTAGAATATCGGAAGAACAAGATACGGAATTGAACCCGAAAGGAGAAATGGTAAAACTAGGTACTTATAACCAAGCGCTTGAATACGAAACGGATTACGTCGAGACGGATTTCTATGTTGCAGGCGACGGATTATTGCTTGCAACGGAACCCGTTTATAAACCAACAAGCTATAAAGATGATGCCGGTCGTGTTATAGGAACTTATGAAAAAGTCGGGGATAGACTCTCAAGAAATCGGGCATGCAAACTTGCTCCGATGTTCGTAAGTGACATGAGAAGATATGATGCGGATATAGTGAACGCCGAAACTCGTGAGAGAATATTGGATTTGCTGAGGAGAGATATTGCGGAAATATCAAACATGACGCAACCGAATTTTTGTATAGATAGAGGGATGAGTCCTTTTACGGCTTTTAACGGAGAATTTTCGTTCAAAACGGGATGGGCTTACTACGAACTAGACAATCCTAATAATGAGACTTTTACAGCGGATTGCTCCATTCAAACGGGGTTGGAAGCATCTTGCTACTATCTTCGCAATACGACGGAAAGGTACGACGATTCCGATTTCGAACATTTCGTTACTCATAACAAACTCGATCCGGATACGATTGATTATTGCGTTACTTCTTCTCAAGCATTTGCCAATTCATCTCGAACATTTGATGCGCCATCCCAGAGAGTGCGGAATTAGTGATCTTTACTGCACTTATTTCATCCGTTGCATCAAAAAACAAAATTCTGTCGAGATACACGAAACAAGTTGTCTCGAAAAAGAATTTTTTTACGAGTCGAGTCTCGCGGCAAGAAACGGAATCTAGTCGCTGAAAAGCTCTCGCCATTTTTGTATCTTGCATGATGAGCCGAGTGTGGATTTTTTTCTCTATTCGCTCATGAGTCCACTCATCTTCGCGTTTCATGTCGAGCCCCTTATAGAAATTATCAAGATGGATCCATACGATCAGATCTTTTGGTTTTACCCTCAGGATTTCTTCATATATCTCGCGATAGCCCTCATACCCTACGTAATAATTAACGCGGATTCCTTTTTGTACATTGGCACTGTTTTTCAAATCCGACACGAGCTTTCTGGCGATGTCGGCCTTTTGTTTTTCTTGGAAATAAAGATTGTTAAGATCCTCGATTACGAAAAAAGTATCATCCCCCTGCTTGTAAGAGCCGATTAAGTTGCGATCGATAAGTCCGTTTAGAATATCGTAAATGGAAGTCCTTTTTACATTCGAAACCCGAGCCAAAACGGACGCCATGCTCGGTCCCATCCGTAGAAGGCTTAAATAAACGGCGATTTCTTTTTCGGAAAGTCCTAGTTTTCTAAGTTCGTTGCGATACATAGTTGATATTTTTCGACACACTGAATTTTAACGAAACGAACCTAATAAGTAAATAGCATATTGACACAACGGTTGATTATTCCCGACACAGGAGTACTGTTGATGACGAATATGCCAAAAATAACCCAAAAATGCAGAATTACAGGCAAGCCATTCGTTGTAACCGAATGGGAACAAGCCCATCTTGAGAAATTTGGGATGCCTTTGCCGACATTGTGTGCGGAAGAAAGATTAAGGCGGAGACTCGCGCACAGAAACGAGCGCAGGCTTTATAAAAGCATCTGCGCACTGACCGGCAAGCCGATAATTTCCATTTATTCACCGGACAAGCCTTTCAAAGTTTATTCGCAGGAGGCATGGTGGGGAGACTCTTGGGACGCGAAGGATTATGGAGTTGATTACGATTTTTCACGCCCGTTTTTCGAGCAATTCGCGGATTTGCAGAAAAAAGTCCCAGTACTTTGCTTGATGAATAAGAACGGAGTGAACAGCGATTATTGTAACATCACCCTAAACAATAAAAACTGCTATTTGGTTTTCGGCGGTGATTACAACGAAGATTGTATGTATTCGGTTTTCAGCATGCACTCGCGCAATATGGCCGATGTTTACTGGGTCAATAAATCGGAACTGGTTTACGACAGTGTTAATTGCCTGCATTGTTACGGTATAAGATACTGCGAAGATTGCCAAAACTGCAGCGACTCATCATTCTTGTTCGCCTGCAGAAATTGTCAAAACTGCTTCGCATGCGTCGGTTTGGTTGCGAAACAATACTGTATATGGAACAAGCAATACTCGCGTGAAGAATACGAAAAAACAATCAAGCAATTCAGGTCGGATACATGGTCAGGTGTACAATATACGAAGGAAGTCTTCGAGAAATTCAAATTAAATTTTCCGCACAAGTGCCGAACAATAGTTAATTGTGAAAACTGTACCGGCGATCAAATTTCAAACGCAAAAAACTGTACGGATTCATTCTATTTTGAAGGCCCCGCGGAAGACTGCAAAGACGTTTTTATAGGAGGTTATAACGCAAAAGACATAATGAGCTCGGATCATGTCGGCCACGATTCCGAACTGTTTTATGAAATGCTCGGTTCGATACGCGGACATCATAACGCACTATGCAGATTTTCGTGGTGTTCAGGCAATACTTATTACTGTTCGTTTGTTGATAACTGCAGCAATCTGTTTGGATGTATAAGTATGAAAAGGGCGGAATACTGCATTCTGAATAAACAATATACGAAAGCCGAATACGAAGAGCTTTTGCCACGAATAATAAACCACATGAAATCGACGGGCGAGTGGGGAGAATATTTTCCGATCGAAACTTCTCAATTCGCTTACAACGAGACTGTCGCAAACGATTTCTTTCCGATGACACGCGAAGAAGTTCTGAAGAAAGGCTATAAATGGTTTGATGAAAAAAACACACCTCCAGAAAAGCTAAATATTCCGGATTCAATCCGTGATGCGAAAGACGACATTCTGACCGCGAACCTGATGTGCGAAAAAACTGGCAGGCCTTATAAAATCATAAAATCGGAATTAGACTTGTATCGCAAAATGGAAATTCCGATTCCTCATTACGCGCCGGAAACCAGAAATGAATTAAGGATAGCGAAACTAAATCCGTTGAAAACATTCGACCGCACATGCGCGAAATGCGGAATGTCGATCCAAACATCTTACAAACCCGAAAATCCGGCGATTATTTATTGCGAAAAATGTTATCTTGAAATAATTTACTAATGGATATGAATACGAAAACCTGCAAAAACTGCTCTCAGCAATTCCAAGTCTCCCCCGAAGACAAATCTTTTTACGTTAAAATTAACGTTCCCGAACCGACTCATTGCCCCGCTTGCCGAATGCAGCGAAGGCTGGCGTTCCGAAACGAGCGAAACCTTTTCAGGAGGCAGTGCGATATGTGCAAGAAACAGATCGTTGCGACTTTTGATACCGATGCGCCGTTTCCGGTTTTTTGTCCGGAATGTTGGTGGTCGGACAAGTGGGATCCGTCTCAGTACGGAAGAGATTTTGATTTCGGAAGAACGTTTTTCGAGCAGATGGAAGATCTGATGCGCGTTACCCCGAAGTCGAGTGTGCTTCACCTTAATAACGAGAACTCGGACTATAATACACTGTTGGCTTACAGCAAAAATACTTACATGAGCCCCGGAAGTTATTTCATGCAAGACTGCTTCTATTGTCGAAAAAGCCAATACTGCAAAGACTGCGTCAATAATAATCTTATCGATCACTGCGAACTTGTAGCCTCAAGCGTCAATTGCAAAGAATGTTATAACGGGCACCATCTGATAAATTGCCGTTCTTGTTCCGATTGCGCATACGTGGTGGATTCGTCGGCGAGCCAATATTGTTTCATGTGCGCCGGGATTGCGAATAGTAAATTCAAGATAAAAAATCGCCAATACAGCCAAGAAGAGTATAAGAAACTGGTCGAGGAATATATGCGAAAAAATCCCGATGATTTAATGCGCGAATTCCAAGAGTTTAGCGTGACGGTTCCGAAGAAATATCAGAACCAACTCAATTGCGAACACTCCTCCGGCGACTACATCCAAAGCTGTAAAAACGCGATCGATTGTTATGATTGTTTCGATCTTGAAGATTGCAAATATGTGATTGAAAGCGTGAACGCAAAAGACTCGATGGATCTGTCGATGCACGACAAGGATATCGAGCTTTGTTACGAGTGCAGTTCGGGAGGGGAAAGTAACAAAAATTTAAAGTTCTCTTATTGCACAATAGCGAGCCCGAATTCGGAATATTTATATTCTTGTTTTTATCTCGCAGACAGTTTCGGCTGCGACGGGATTCATACGCGTAGCAAGAACCAGATTCTTAACAAAAAATATTCCGAATCCGACTACAAACTCATGCGTCAGCAAATTGTAGAGCACATGATGCGCACCGGCGAATATGGGGAGTTTTTTCCAATAAGCATTTCTCCATTCCCATACAATCAAACACTTACGCAAGATTACTTCCCTCTAACTCGTGAACAAGCATTAGCGAAAGGATACAAATGGAAGGATCCGGATCCGAAACAGTACATGCCGGCAACAGCTCAAATACCTTATTCGATAGAGGAAACGCCGGACTCAATTACACAAGAAATTCTAGCGTGTGAAGCTTGCGGCAAAAATTACAAAGTGATTGCGCAGGAGTTGAATTTATATAGAAAACTCCATCTCCCTATCCCGAGGAAATGCCCCGAATGCAGATACTTAGGCTTACTCTCATTGAAAAATCAGCGACAATTATGGAATCGCACATGCGCCAAATGCGATATGCCGATACAAACAACTTACTCTCCGGACAGACAGGAAACTGTCTATTGCGAAAAATGCTACTTGGGAACAATATATTGAACGCGAATTTCAAATCAACTAAATACTCCCATGCGCAAATTCATCTTCTGGACCCCAAGAATCCTAGCAATAATGCTTGTCCTGTTTTTGACATTATTTTCGTTTGATGTTTTCGGAATGGGTTATGGATTCTGGGGAACACTTCTAGCCTTTCTTGCGCATAATATTCCGGTATTCATTCTTATCGCCGTATTATGGATCTCTTGGAAATATGAGATCGTTGGCGGAATCGCATTTATTCTTGCTGGAATTTTTTATATATATTTTACGATTTTCAGGAACGATCCGTTTGAATGGTACTACCTTTCTTGGAGTTTAATTATTTCAGGTCCGGCCTTTCTGGTGGGAACGCTGTTTTTGATAGGGTGGTTTAAGAAGAAACACGAATGACGAATTTCGAATACCGAACACCGACAAAAAGATATACAATCAAAACGGTATTCGTAATTCGATATTGGGTATTCATCTTACGGCCATGATATGTAAAATTACAAATCGCCAATTTGAGATAACGCCTGCTGAAATCGCACTTTGCGACAGAATGGGTATTCCTTACCCAACAACTTGTCGTGAAGAAAGACTGAGAACTCAATTGGCAGGTCGAAACGAATGGGGGCTTTATCCAAGAAAATGTGATGCAACAGGAGAAAAAATCCTTAGCGTTTATAGGCCCGATAGCCCGTTTATAGTGTATAAAAACGAATACTGGTGGGGTTCGGCATGGGATGCCGTTTCATATGGTCGCGATATCGATTTCGCCAAGCCGTTTTTTCAACAATTTGCCGAGCTACAAAAAGTTGTTCCGCGAGAAGGAACTACGGTTTTTAACTCTACCAATTGCGAATACAACCACCATATACGCGAATCAAAAAACTGTTACTTAAACTCGCTTATAGCCAGATGCGAAGATGTTTATTATTCATACTGGGTTGTAGGCGACAAAGATATTTATGACTGCCTATGTACGAATAAAAGTACGCTCTGTTATTGGTGCGGCGATATAAATAACGGATACGGATGCATAGCCGTAGAGGAGTCGAATAATTGTAGCGATTGTTATTTTTCTTTTCAATTACGCGGTTGCGATCACTGTATTTTTTGCACCAATTTAGCTACGAAAAGTTATTACATCTTTAATCAAAAATGTACGCGCGAAGAATTCGAATCTATGAAGAATAAGCTATTTAACGGATCTTACCAAACATGGACTCAATCTTATGAAAAATTTTCGGAAATGAAAAAACAAACTCCTCACAGATTCATGCATTCTCTAAATCACGAGAACTGTACGGGTGATCATATTTATAATTGTAAAAATTGCCATGATTGCTACGATAGTTTCAACAGCGAAGATTGTCTGAATGGACTCTCTTACGATAGTTCAAAAGATGTCCATAACAGTTATTCGGCCGGCTGGACAGGCTGCGAAGTGATTTATGGCTGTACGGTTATGAGAGGCAGTCAGGACTGCGCATTTTGTACGTATTGCTGGTATTCGAGCGAGCTTCGTTATTGCGACAGTTGTGTATCGTGTGAAAACTGCTTCGGTTGCATCGGCCTTCGCCATAAAAAATATTGCATACTTAACAAGCAATATTCGCGTGAAGAATATGAGAATTTGGTTCCAAGAATAATTGAACTTATGAGTAGACAAGGCGAGTGGGGAGAATTTTTCCCACCTTGGCTACTCCCATTCGCATATAATGAAACAGCGGCAAACGACTATATGCCTTTGACCGAGCACGAGGCTGTAAAACTAGGCTACAGGTGGCTTACGAAAAACAAAAAAGAGTACATACCGTCGACCATGGCGAACATACCCGACAATATATCGGAAGTTTCGGAAAACATAACAAAAGAGATTCTAGCCTGCGCACATTGCAGTAAGAATTATAAGATTATAGAAAAAGAGCTTAAATTTTATAAAACGATTGGATTGCCAATCCCGCGGTTATGTCCGTCCTGTCGAAACGCTATGCGATTCGCAGCCCACAACCCTTGCAAATTGTATAAACGCTCATGCGCAAAATGCGAGGCCGGAATCGAAACGACATATGTGCCAGACCGGCCGGAAACCGTTTATTGCGAGAAGTGCTATTTGGAAACAGTTTATTAAAACGAATTGCGAATTTCGAATACCGAATACCGAAAAAAGAATATATAATTCAGCCGTAATTCGTCTTTCGTACCTCGTAATTCATCTCTTAAATGTCCAAAAAAAATAAAAAGTCTGAAAAAACCTCCGAACCAAAAACAAAAAAACACGAGCAAAAAACCGAGCACAAAGTCGAACCGAAGCCGGAACACAAACCGGCGGTAAAAAAAGACACGCTTCCACTGAAAAATAAACTAATAAACGGTGCAATTCTACTGATAATTCTCACGGCTTTTTCGCTGATGGCTATCTTTATGGCGCAAAAAGTTCTTGAACCGACAAACCTCGGAAACATTCTTCCGGCAAACCAAACGGTCGCCTTTGCGACAATCAATGTCGCCGACCTTTCAACAAAAACAACTCTTTCCGAAGACTATTCGCTCAATCCTGCGAATCTCGAAAAGACAGTTGCCGGATATCTCAATCAAGAGAGTTTCGATCTTCTCAAATCTTGGTTCGGCAGCCAAATCGCAATAGCGCTCATAGCTGACACAAATCAGTCTATTGAAAAGATTTATTTTCTTGAATATCAGAGCAGGAGCGAGGCGGAAAAATTTCTCAATTCCCTGACTGTCGAAGACGAATCGCTCTCTCGCGAAACTTACGAAGGGCATACGATTTATTCATATTCTTTAAGCCAAAATTTTTCCGCGTGTTTCATCTCGAATTACATGGTAATTTCACAGAATGCAGAAATCCTTAAGCTAATAATAGACTCTTCAAAAGGCAGTTCATCTAACTTGAAATCTCTAAGCGCATACAATACGATTGCAGATAATTTACCTTACGATGCAACAGGAATTGCGTTCTGGAATGTGGAACTTTATCCGGATTTGGCAGCATCTTATTTGCCGATTTACGATATGATTCCGGAAGCGCTTATTGCTCCTGTAATGTCGATTTTTAACGGATTTGGTGCGGCTATACAGGCGAATGCGGACGGGTTTTATATACAGACTTATACGTCTGTTGATAAAGAACTTTTGGCGGACAATTCTTATTTCAGTTTGGTGAAAAAATACAATGCGGATTTGGCGACATTTATTCCAAGCGAGCCCGAGATGTTTTTTGGCGGTGAGAATTTGCAGGGCGAGATAGCCAAGACGGTGTCGGTCTTCCAGCAGTTTAACGAATCTGCGGCGATAATTTTTGAAGGAATTTTGCGCGGAGCGATCAAGGATTATTTTGGCGATTCGATTGATGTTGATGATGATGTTTACCCGATTTTCGAGGATGAGTACGCCATATCTGCTTATGAAAACGAAGAGGGTGTAAAAAAATATTTAATATTGGTTGGGTTGGGAGATTCTGAGGAAAAACAAATTCATATAGATACGCTGAAACAGGGATTTTTGACTCAACAAATTTACAGTGAACCTTATGTCAAAACATATGTTTTACAAGATGGAAGCGAAGGGAAAGAGGTGGTTGCCGACTTGGTGGAAATTCTCAATGAACAAGTCGTGTACGGCTCGAATACAATAGATATGTTTTACCTGTCGAACGGTACATCACTGGCATACATGACAGTTCTGAACAACACATTGGCGATATCGACAGACCTCGACCTGCTGAAACAGTCTGTTGATTTAATGAATGGATCGGGAAGCGAAAGTTTTGAAGATACGGAAAACATGTTGGCGCTAACCTCAATCATAGGATCTGCGGATGAGGCAAGCGTAATAGATATCGGCGCAATGAAAGATTCCGAATTTTGGGGAATAGAATTCTTCTCTCCATTTTCAAGCATCAGTTCCGGTAAGAACTTCTTTGATGATGGAATTGCGACATTCCATATGCTACACTACTAGTCCCAAGAGCAAGGGAAGCGAAGCGCTCACTTGCTCCATAATATCAAGTCGTTTGCGGATGCAAACTCCTTGTCAAAAATAAAAAAACAAATGGGCAATTCCATCATAAGAATTCCAAGCCGTCCGATAGAAGACAACGGAGCAAAACCGCAGAGCTCTCCGCATATTTTGAAACTGGATAAATCACGAAAAACGGAAACCGAAAAATGTGGTGACATAGTTTCGACGGAACAAAGGGAATCCGAAACGAAAATAATTCCGTCCGAATCACGCAGTCCGAAATCAGTCAGGAAAATCGAGATAATCAAGCTTGCAGCAACAGGTACAATGGTCGTGCTTTTGCTAAATATCTCACAGATTTATTTCAAGACAATGCAGGCAAAAGATGCGGTAATGAATTCCGCATACGCAGGGTATGAAGATCTTATGCAGGCGACACCGAGCGATATGACGGCAAGTGGACAGGCATTTGAGAAGGCTTTTTATCAATTCTCAATGGCGGAAGAAACAATCTGGTATTTATTGGATCAGCCGGAGCAAATGACGGATTCAAACAAATACGTGAAAACAGCATCAAGCATGTTAAACGCTGGGCAGTCTGTCTCTAACGCAGGCCAACTGTTTTCGGAATTCGCAACGGAAATTTCCGAATCGGGCGAAAATCTTTTTCAAGAAGATTCAGCCGGCAAGCCATCGGTAACAGAAGCGTTGAAAGAAGCTTTTTCGCTTTATCTGGAGCCGGCGAGAAGCGAACTCGCTGAAGCGACAACGTATCTTGATGAAGTGGATACGGACGTTTTGCCGGAAGAGTATCGAGAAAAAGTCGAATTTGTACGCGATCAAATGACAGATCTAAATAGTTTTTTTGCAGATATTTCGGAGAACGTTCCTACAATCTTGCAGCTACTGGGAGATGAATATCCGCAGAAGTATATGATACTTCTTGAAAACAACAGTGAACTTCGTCCGGGAGGCGGATTCATAGGCAGTTTCTTAATAGTGGATCTTAATGACGGATACATAGATGCGATGGATTTTTATGATATTTACGAATGGGACGGCGCCTTCAACGAATACATAGCTCCGCCGGTTGATGAAATAGCTTATTTGACCTGTTGTTGGGGACTAAGAGACGCGAATTATTCGCCGGATTACGCGGTTTCATCGCAAGCGGTAATGGATTTTTTTGAACGCGAAGGCGGTCCGACAGTCGATCATGTGATGATGGTGGATTTAAGTTTGATGTCAGACCTTATAGACGCAATAGGTCCCATAACGATGCCGGGAACGGAAGCGGAATTGACAGGCGGTAATTTCGAATTGATTTTAAGTTATATGGTCGAATCAAAACTTGCCGGCGAAACTAGCCCGAAGTCGGTCGTGGAAGATTTGATACCCGTTGTGAAAGAAAAAATAACAGATAGCGGTAACTTGATAAAAACACTTGGCGTCTTATTGGACGCAGCCAAATCTGAACATATTGCAGCTTACAGCTGGGATGATGATTTTCAGCAGTTCTGGAGGAGCATGAATTTGGACGGCGAGGCTTATATTCCGAGTGCGGATGAAGATTACTTGATGGTTACGGTAAGCGGAATCGGAGGCAATAAAACCGACAAATATGTTGAGCAAGAAATAAATCACAAAACTCTTATATCGGAGGACGGTGGACTTCTCGATAAGCTGACAATCACGAGAGAGCACACTTATGGCGAAGCTGTGAAAACTTGGCAGGAAGAGACTCTCGCATCATTCGGATATACGGAAATTTCCGACTCGGTTCGCAGTATTCTTGGGTCCGGCGACAACGTGGCTGGCATAAGGGTTTATGTGCCAAACGGAACGCAGTTATCCGGCAGTACGGGAGTATTTGAACAAGAACCCAAATTAATGCACGACAACGACTTGAATATGGATTATTTCTATATGGTTGTCCGCACTCGTCCCGGCGAGACATCCAAGATTGAACTTACTTACAAGTTACCTTTTGCTCTAACCATCGATCCGGTTGATGATTATTTCTTGTATGTGGAGAAGCAACCCGGACTCGACAACACGGTTTTCACCAAAGAAATTATCGCTCCAAATCTCAATAATAACGCACTTTATCCTGAAGGCGAATTCACAGAACAGACAGATTTAAGCTACAAATTCGAGTCGGAACTGGATAGAAGCTTCCACCTAGGCGGCGTGTTCAGTAAATAGTTCATTGGTGCTTTCCCAATATCCATGAAGATTACAGTACGCAATAGCGCGAATCCCGTCTTTATAAACAATATCGAACATCGCTTCAGGAGCTTGTCCTGCGGAAAGCGCAATTTTTTTAAGCAATTTGGATCCGTCATATAAACTTATAGCCATAATATAATGTTCGGCGATCATAGGATGAGGGACCATCCCGACAAAAACTCGGGTTCCTTTACCAGTATTCTCAATTACAGGTACATGCTTGTTCTGCGCCTCGCCACCTGTATCAGGCTCTCCAAGATGATGCACCATATCGAACTGCGACTTGGCGGCGCCGCAAATCGGACACTTCCAGTCATCAGGCAAATTCTCGAATTCAACATTGCCGTTAAGAGTTGGATTGTATAGAAATCCACAAACCTTACAGATATGTTTTGACATTTTATTTTTGGGTTAAAATATGTTTTTTATGACATGATTTGCACAATCCGGGTATTTCAAGCGACCCACAATCAGGGACGAATCCGCATTTTTTAAGCTCCTTCGATCTTATTATTACTCCTCGACAATCAAAAATATCAATTATTTCACCACAGTGTTTGCATGTTAGATGTCTGTGAGGAGATGCTTCACCATCGTATCGCGCTTTTTTGTCTTTGATTTTCAGTTTGATTATATATCCGTTATTCTCAAGAAAATCCAAATTCCTGTAAACAGTAGCAAAGCTTATATTCTTAATGCGCTTCTTCACCATTTTATAAACAGACTCTGCGGTAGGATGAGTGCAGACCTTTCGGAGCTCTTCAAGGATTATTCGTCTCTGCTTAGTGAGCCTGTAATTGGTGCCTTTTAAATTTATCTCCACGATATCTTATTGATAATTGTTCGCAATAAGTATATCAAAATAAACACGATAAGCAATAGGGGTTTTGCAGTATAAGTGGAATGTGAGTAAAATAAAAACATGACTAATCCATATAGTTGCAAATCCTGCCGATCACAATTCCAAATCTCGCCGCAAGACGAATCTTTTTACAAAAAAATCTCGGTTCCAACTCCTGAAATTTGTCCGGACTGCCGCTCTCGAAAAAGACTCGCATATAGGAATGAACGTACGCTTTATAAGCGGAAATGCGATCTTTGCAAGAAGTCGATTATCTCGATTTACGCCGAAGATAAGCCGTTTCCTGTCTATTGCCAGGACTGTTTCTGGGGGGATAAATGGGATGCTTTGGATTTCAATGCCGAACCGGATTTTACCAGACCGTTTTTCGAGCAATTTGCAGAGCTTATGAAGAGAGTTCCACGACTGGCAATCGTAAACAAGCAGTCGGAAAACAGCGAATATTGCAATTATTCTTTCGCCAATAAAAACTGTTATTTGACGTTTGGCAATCACTACGAAGAGGATTGTCTGTACGGCCATTATTCTACGCGCAACCGTAACTGCATAGACTACCTCTGGCTTTATAAGAGCGAACTTTGCTACGAATGTATTTTCTCAAAAAACTGTTACAGATCGATTTTTCTCGATCATTGCGAAGACTGTCAAAATTGTTTCTTTTCGGTAGACTTGAAGAACTGCTCTAACTGCCTTTTCTGCTCAAATTTGCGCCACAAAGAGTACCATATTTTCAACAAGCCTTATTCGCGCGAAGAATTCATCAAACAACTCAACTCTTACGGATTGAATGTTTATGAGAATTTTGCGAAAGCGGAAGATTTTTACAAAGGGGAATTCAGGAAGAAATTCCCATTCAGGGCGGTCTATCAAACCAATTGCGAAAATTGCGAAGGCGATAATCATGAAAATTCAAAGAATCTTAAAGGATGTTTCGACTGTACCGCTTGCGAAGACTGTTCTTACGGCTTTCAAATGGATGAAACTTACAGCTCGATGGACTTAAACTGCATGGGCTACGACAGAAGTGAATTGTGCTATCAAACCATCGGATGTTCGGGGATTTTCAATTGTATCGCGTGCGATTCGTGCTGGCACGACAACGATCTCGCATATTGCAACTCATGCTTCTCGTCAAAGGACTGTTTCGGATGCATTTCTCTAAATAAAAAATCAAACTGCATATTGAATAAACAATATTCGCGAGAAGAGTATGAGAAGTTAAGATTAAAATTAATTGGGCACATGAATCAGACGGGCGAATGGGGTGACTTCTTTCCGATATCGCCGTTCGATTACGAGGAGAGCGTGGCTAACGAGTATTTTCCGGAGACACAAAAAAGCGCAAAGAAAATACAAAAACCAGACAATGACGCACTCGTTTGTGTTAGTTGTGACAAAAACTACAAGCTCATTCCGCAAGAACTGAAATTTTACGCGGAAATGGGGATACCGTCTCCGCGGAAATGCCCAGCATGCAGACACTATGCGAGAATAGAGTTACGAAACCCACGTCATTTATGGGATCGCGCCTGCTCAAAATGCGGAGTGGCGATTCAAACAGCTTATACGCCTGATTGCCCGGAAATTGTTTATTGCGAGAAATGTTATTTGGAGATGGTTTATTAGTTCGTCAAAACCTGCCCGGGCAGAAATTAACAGATCGGGTTCTCCCCCAGGGGATGGTTTACGAGTGCCGTTCCGGGCTTAGAAGTTTTTCCTCTTAAATCTCTTCTCCAATTCATCATACGTAATTCTAATCATCGTCGGTCTTCCATGCGGACAAGTTTCTTTGCGATCAATCTCTGATAATTGCGCAAGCAAGCCGGCCTGTTCTTCATACGATAATTTCTGACCGAATTTAACAGCGCTTCTGCATGCCGCATAATGAAGCAAATGTTCGCGCCTCGATTGCAATTCGTCGCTCCGTCCATCGTTTATCAAGTCGTCAATCACCCCTTTGAAAATAGAAACAATATCCTTGCCGGCGATATCAGAAGGAACTGCGGAGATTAAAAAAGTATTACCTCCAAAAGATTCGATTGCGAACCCGATTTCCTCAAGAACAGATATGTTTTCGCCTAGGGTTTCAGTTTCTTGAAGGCTTAGCTCAACGGACATCGGTGCGAGCAGGGGTTGAGATGTAGCACTCTTTTCGGCCAAAGCACTCATTAATTTTTCATACATGACTCTCTCATGTGCCGCATGTTGATCGATTATCACAACACCCTCTTCGTCCTGCGCCAATATATAAGAATTTGCGATTTGCTGAATCGGTTTAAGTTTCGGTTCTTCGATACGTCCCTTTTGAAAAACACCAAAAGAATCTTGTCGATTCTCATCCTCTATATGTTCTTTTATTCCGCGCGGAGAACGTTCTTCGAATGACATAACCCTATTCTCACTTTTAATCGGAGCTCCAAAATTAACATTTGTAATTAGCGTGTTTTTATTCAAAACTGCATCAATACTCTTATAAGCCGCATCATATAATTCATTTTGCCGCAAAAATCTGACCTCAAGCTTGCGCGGATGAACGTTCACATCGATATCTTCAGGCTGGACTGTCAGATTGAGCAAAAACCAAGGATGCTTGCCGTTCATAAGCAACGAATGATAAGCACTCTTAACAGCATAAGAAATTAGATGATTCTGAATCACGCGACCGTTTAAGATAAGCCATTGGCTCTTGCGATTGGATTTAGACAAGGAAGGCTTCCCAACATATCCTTCCAGCCTAAATCCTGCCCCACCCATATCCAAATGGATTATATTGTCCAAAACATCCCTTCCCAATAGGTCCGCAATGCGTTCCGGCAGGCTGGTCGCCGAAACATCCAGGGAAGCTTTTCCATCACTTATAAGCCGAAAAGAGACACTGGGATTGGCAAGAGCCAAATCCTGAATAACCTCTACGATCCTCTTATGCTCGGTATTTGAGCTTTTTATGTATTTTCTTCTGGCGGGAGTGTTGTAAAACAGGTTAAAAACTGAAATTTTGGTGCCTTTTGGGCATCCGCAATCGCGTTCTTCCGAAACAACCCCATCAGTTATTTTGAGAAAAACCCCTGACATATCAGATCCGGTCTTGGTCTCCATTTCAACCTGTGAAACAGATGCAATAGAGGCAAGCGCCTCACCCCTGAATCCGAGAGTTTTTATGGAAAAAAGGTCATCTTGAGATGAAATTTTGCTCGTTGCGTGGCGTTCCCAAGCCGTTTTCGCGTCTTCGCGCTCAATTCCGCTCCCGTTATCTGTAATAATTATAGCTTCAAGGCCTCCGGATACGATCTCGCAAGTTATATCTGTTGAGAGGGCATCAAGAGAGTTTTCGACAAGCTCTTTTACAACAGAAGCAGGGCGTTCGATGACCTCACCTGCGGCGATCTGGTTAACCAGATGTGGCGGAAGAACCTTTATTTGAGCCATTTTTATTGATTATAACAAGATAAATTTTGCCCTTTTAAACATCTCTTGCATAACAATTATACTTGACAAAAAGGCTAGTTGCAGTAAAATCGATTTCTTTTATGCTAAAATCCAAACATTATCGGTATTCGGAATTCGATATTCATAATTCCTCTCTCTAAATGTCTACGGTTAACGAAGAAGCTCGCAAAACCCGTCACAAGAAATTTTTCTCCATATATTCCGCCAGTCCGGTAATGGGAAGAGTGAAAAACAGCATATCCAAGGCCGGCCGTTATTTGAGTTCGTATACTCCTGTTAAAATAGCTCCTACAATAGCATTTCAGGAGCCTTTGGAAGTTGCTTATACGCCAAAGCGCTTCGCCAAAAATATGGTTATGCTGACTTTGGCTTTTTTCATGATTACATCATTTGATATAGGGCAGGCATCGATGGATTCCGGCCAAGGACAGTCGAGTTTCAACGAGGATATAATGGCTCTAAACAGCGATGTCAGTCTTCTAGCCGATCAAGAAGGATATTTGGTGAAAGCTATGCCTATGAACGGAGATCCAACATATCAGCTTAATAGAACAGAAGAGGTCGCATATACGGTTCAGAGCGGAGATACGCTTTCTGCAATCGCTTATAGATTCGGTATCAGTTCGGAATCTATTATGGCGGCTAACGAAATGACGAACGCCAACTATTTGAAATCGGGGAAAGATCTTTCAATTCCTCCGAGAGATGGAGCTTATGTTTCGGTTAAGGATGGAGATACCTTGGAGAGTTTGATTGAAAAATATGCAGGCGACATTGCGCTGACAAAAGAGATAAATGAAATAGGAGACGACAATGCTATAGAAGTGGGCGATAAGGTGTTTATAGCTGGTGAAGAAGTTGCTGAAAAATATATAGCCTCGATCAAGCCTGTTTATGTAGCAAGTACGGCAAGCACTTATACCAGTTATAATTCAAGCGATGTCGGTACTTCTTATGCAAACGTTGATGTTGAAACGACTTACGCTTCTGCAGACTTCGTCTATCCGACAGAAGGTACCTTCACGCAAGGTTATCATAGCGGACACTATGCTTATGACATTGCTGACAGATCTCAGCCTCCGATAGTTGCTGTTTCTGATGGACTTGTAGTGACTGCTGCATACGGATGGAACGGCGGTTATGGAAATTACGTTATTATCGATCACCAGAACGGATATAAAACTCTATATGCCCATATGGAAGAATTGTATGTGGCCGAGGGTGACTATGCGGTTATGGGCGAAGCGATAGGTAAAATGGGTAATACGGGTCGTGTTTATGGCGCCACAGGTATACACTTGCATTTCGAAATAAGTTATGAGGGCTATAAATTCCCCGGTTGCGATGTGGGGATATGTTACTAAGTAGCGAGAAATCCGTTCCGGAGCGTTAGCCCCGCAATGCGGGGCGAGAGCGAAGGACGCCGAATGATAATTTTGGCATATATGTTCGTGAGAACAGAAGGCAAAATTATCAACGAGGCGAGGATTTCCCTATTGAACCGAGGCTGTGAACACGTACATCTTCTTGCAACGAAGGACTTTTACTAATAAAATCAGCGACCTGAATAAACAATATTTATGCCGATAGATAGACCAACTCCGTTAACCGATGAAGAAGTAGGCGTGATAGTTCGTAATTTCGAAAGAGTCGGTATAACAAGAGTAAGAGTAATGAGTGTTATAGGAGATGTGGCGGCTACCGCGATGAGTTCGGAACCGTTAAGCGAAGTTGTAGATCATAGATTACGGAGTTCAAGAAAAATTTATGCAATTATTCCATTGCCCGACTCGCAAGAATAGACTAAAATCCCTCCGGCCCAAGCGCAAGGACGCGTAAGCATTACTTGCGCAATAGTATCAAGTCGTTTCGCGTCAGCGAAACACATTCTAATCCTCCTAACCGAATGTGGCGTAAAATCCTCAACATACCGAGAAGTTTTGTTGTGACGATTATAAGCCTTTATCAGAGCACTCTTTCGCCGGATCACGGCCCTCTCAGAAAGATATTCCCAGGAGGTTTTTGCAGATATACGCCTTCGTGCTCCCAATACTCGCGCATGGCAGTACATAAACATGGCGTGATAAAAGGAGTCCTAAAAAGCATCTGGCGTATCATAAGATGCAATCCGTGGTCAAAAGGCGGCCTCGACCTCCCATAACTACGTCACTTCCCATACTTCCTATACTTCTTAAACTTCCCTACCCATGACTCCAGAATCAACAGAAGGAATCCTACCTATCAAGCGAGCACTCATAAGCGTTTCGGATAAGGATGGTATAGTCGAATTTGCCCATGCCCTTGAAGAGGCGGGAGTTGAAATTATTTCGACCGGTGGAACTGCGGAGATGCTTAAGAAAAACAAGATAAAAGTTGTTGAAATTTCGGAACATACCGGATTTCCGGAAATGATGGGTGGACGCGTTAAGACGCTTCATCCGAAGGTGCATGGAGGGCTTTTGGCCATAAGAGATTCGGAAGAACACATGGAGTCGGCTGAGAAACATGGGATAAAAATGATAGATATGGTGGTTATAAATTTATATCCTTTCCAAAAAACAATTGCGAAAGAAGGTGTGACAGAAGAAGAGGCGATTGAACAGATAGATATCGGCGGGCCGTCTATGCTCAGAAGCGCGGCGAAAAACTTCAAGTATGTCACGGCGGTTACTGCAATAAAAGATTATGAAATGGTGGCGGATGCGATAAAAACGCATGGCGGAATCCCTTTTGAAATGAGACGCACACTTGCCGTGAAGGTTTTCGAGAAGACATCTTTTTATGATCAAAAAATTGCGGAATATTTGAAGACTCGCGGTACCGGTGTGGAACTGCTGAACTTATATTATGAAAAAGTTCAGAACTTGAGGTATGGCGAAAACCCTCATCAGAAAGCCGTTTTCTTCCGCGATCCGCACAATCACTATCCGAATGTTACAAACGCAAAACAGATTCAAGGCAAAGAACTTTCTTTCAATAATATCGTCGACGCAGACGCTTCTCTGGAACTTGTAAAAGATTTCACTCGTCCGACTGCGGCGGTTATCAAGCACACAAACCCTTGCGGAGTCGCTTCGGCTGACACGATTACAACAGCGTTCATAACGGCTCACAAAGTCGATCCGATGTCTGCATTCGGATGCGTTATCGCACTCAACCGCGAATGCACGAAAGAGATCGCTCAGTACATTGGCAAAAATAAACTTTTCGTTGAAATAATTATCGCTCCATCATTCGAAAAGGAAGCGCTTGAGCTCTTGGGCAAACGCCAAAACTTGCGTCTTCTTGAAACAGGCGAATTGAGAATCAACCCTGTAGAACGAGATATTAAAACGGTTTCCGGCGGAATCCTCGTCCAAACGGCGGATCAATATGTTGTCACGGAAAAAGATCTCAAGACCGTGACGAAAATCAAACCGACTCCTGAAGAAATCAGAGCAATGTTGTTCGCTCGAAATGTCGTTAAACATGTGAAATCCAATTCCGTGGTTTTCGCTCGTGTCGAAAAAGATGAGGCGAGCGGCGAAGAGGTTGAAGTGACAACAGGTATCGGCGCAGGCCAGATGTCGAGAGTAGATGCTGTCTATATCGCAACACACAAAGGTGGCGAACGAATAAAGGGTTCAGTCTTGGCATCAGATGCATTCTTCCCATTCTCAGACGGAGTCGAAGAGGCGCACAAAGCCGGCGTCACCGGTGTTATACAACCGGGAGGTTCAATGCGCGATGACGAAGTATTCAAACGCGCTGACGAACTCGGTTTGTCGATGGTTGTGACTGGGGTGAGGAGTTTTAAACATTAAAGCGCAAGGCGAGCCGGACGGCATGTTTTTCTCCGCGCGGATAATTATTAACAGATTTGCCCCGAGGCGATACGAACATAACTGCGTGCTAACATCTACTAAGTCACTTCCCCTACTTCTTCTACTTCCCTCCCATGTCACTTCTTCAGTCTATCTTCCTCGGCATCCTCCAAGGCATCACGGAATTCCTTCCGATATCTTCTTCCGGCCATCTTGTTCTTGTCGAAACAATTTTCAAGCTTAATGTGGAAGAGCTGAAATCTTATGATGTCGCTCTCCACATCGGTTCACTCGCCGCAATTTTGATTTATTTCCGCAAGACAATCCTGCAAATCATCACAAAAGATCGTAAATATATCGTTTACCTTATCATCGGCACGATTCCTGCAGTAATTGCAGGATTCACGCTAAGCGATTTTATAGATAAAATTTTCCGCAACACATTATCAATCGGCATAATCCTGATACTTGTTGGTGTTTATTTTCTTATTGCCGAAAAAATCAGTTCAAAGTCTGCTACCCGCAACCTGCAATCTGCCAACTACAAACTCCCTCTCCTCATCGGTCTCGCCCAAATGTTCGCACTTATCCCAGGCGTCTCACGTTCCGGCTCAACGATCTCGACAGGCATCTTGCTCGGGCTCGAACGCAAGAAGGCTGCTGAATTTTCTTTCTTGTTAGGATCGATTGCGATTACGGGAGCGGGTCTTCTTACGGCTCTGGATATTACGGATAAAATAGATTGGCAAACAACCGGTATCGGCTTCGCCGCATCTCTAATCTCCAGCTATTTTGCGATTAGATTTTTGATGAAATTTTTTGAGAAAAATACTCTCCGTCCATTCGCATATTATCGCTTTGCAATAGGCCTACTTGCCATCATCTTGACGTTGGCGTAAAATTCCTGCGCTTTATACTTAACAAGCAAAAAAATGGAGACAGGATTTATAATCTTAATCGTTGCAATCGCAGTTCCGATTCTGTATGTCGTTATGGCATATAATGGACTCATCACCAAGAGAACAAGATGCGAAGAAGGTTGGTCCGATATAGATGTCCAACTCAAACGCAGACATGACCTTATCCCGAACCTTGTTGAAACCGTAAAAGGTTATGCGAAACACGAGCAGAGTGTTCTTGAGAACGTTACCAAGGCGCGCGCCGAGGCTCTTAACAATCAAGGCACTCCGGCTGAACAATCAAGGACGGAAAATGCGCTTCACGAAGCGTTGAAGTCTCTCTTCGCGGTTGCAGAAAACTATCCTGATTTGAAGGCGAATCAGAACTTCTTGGATCTTCAACAACAACTTGCGGATACAGAAGACAAAATCCAAGCATCACGCAGGTTTTACAATGGAACTGTCCGCGATTTCAATACTGCAATTCAGGTTTTCCCAAGAAACATAATCGCAGGAATGTTCAAGTTCGGTAAGAAAGAGTTCTTCGAGATAGAAGACGAAAAAGAACGAGAAAACGTAAAAGTCTCCTTCGATAAGAAATAACTACGTCACTTCCCATACTTCTCCTACTTCCCCCATGTTCGTCTACCACGAAATCACAAAGAACAAAATTAAATCCAGCCTTCTCTTCGGAGGCTTCCTGATTTTTTTCATGCTATTTGGGTTCATAATGGGAGAGGCTGCAGGAAGCGGAGGAGGATTCGGAGGGCTGACGGTGGCGGGAGTTATTGCGATAATTTATGGATTTGTAATGTATTTTGTCGGTAGCAAGATCGCTCTCGCAACTGCAGGTGCTAAGAAAATCGACCGCCAGAATCTCCCACAGATTTACAACATGGTGGAAAATCTTTGTATCGCAGGCGGACTGCCAACTCCTGAGATTTACGTTATGGACGATCCTGCACTCAACGCATTCGCAACAGGTAGAGATCCGAAACATTCTGCAATCGCGCTTACGAAAGGAATTATTGAGAAACTCGACAAGCAAGAACTGGAGGCCGTTATCGCGCACGAACTATCTCATGTCGGGAATTATGATATAAGATTCGGGATGTTGGTGATCGCACTTGTCGGAGCGATTTCGATTATGGCAGATTCGTTTTTGAGATTTTCTTTGCATTTCAGAGGTGGTAAAAAAAGCGGCCAAGCCCAACTTGTAATGATCTTGATTGCGATAGCCCTCTCGATTCTTGCGCCATTAATTGCAGTTATGATTCAGCTCGCCATATCGAGGAAACGCGAATATCTTGCAGATGCTTCCGGAGCTTTGTTGATAAGGAATCCGGGTGCTCTGGCTGACGCACTTGAGAAGATATCAGGGAATTCAATAATGATGTCTATGCCGAAAAGCAGTGCGCATTTATGCATATCGAGTCCTCTCAAAAAAGGACTAGTGTCAGGACTTTTCTCTACTCATCCTCCTATAGAAGAGAGAATTAAGAGATTAAGAGAAATGGCATGAGCTTAGAAAACGTAAGCGATTTTCACTTGCTCAAATTCAAAAAAATGATACGCTAACAAAAAACATTTAGCGTCCAATCATGGCAAACCAAAAAGACTACATCATAGCAACCCTCGGGAGCCACACAGCTCTTCAGATACTGAAAGGTGCGCGCGATGAAGGATTTAAGACTCTTTGCATATGCAGAAAAGGAGAAGAGGCGCCTTATAAGAGTTATGGAGTGGCTGATGAAATAATAACTGTGGACGATTTCGCGAAAGATTTTTTCAGAATAGAGGCAGACTTGATTAAGAAAAATGCAATCATCATTCCTCACGGATCTTTTGTGAGCTACATAGGAGCGAAAAAAATGAATGACGTGAAGATGATGCATTATGGTGAAAAAGCTATTCTCGAATGGGAATCAGATAGAATAAAAGAACGCCAATGGCTTCTTGCAGCCGGCCTTAAGATGCCGAAGATTTTCAAGACCCCTGAAGAAATCGATCGTCCGGTAATAGTGAAATTCCACGGAGCCGGTGGTGGATTCGGATATTTCATTGCAAATAATACAAAAGAGTTCCACGAGCGTATAAAGGCATATCCGAACAATAACGGATATGTTTTGCAGGAATATATCGTCGGAGTACCGATTTATACGCATTATTTTTACTCGCTGCTTACAGATGAATTGGAGATAATGAGTTTCGATAAAAGATATGAATCAAACGCAGACTCGATCGGAAGAATAGCCGCAAAAGATCAGATAGATGTAGGATTGCAAACCAGTTACACGATAACCGGCAACATGCCTCTGGTTATAAGAGAATCATTACTGCCTCAATTGTTTGAGATGGGCAGAAGGGTTGTTGAAGAATCTCGTAAATTAACGAAAAAAGGCTTGTACGGGCCATTCTGCCTTGAAGCGATTCTGGATCCGAAGTTGAATTTCTACACATTTGAAATATCTGCAAGAATAGTCGCAGGAACGAACCCTTACACGAACGGCTCTCCTTATACATGGCTCAAGTATAACGAGCCTATGAGTACAGGCAGAAGGCTTGCTCGCGAAATAAAACAGGCGATTGAACAGGGGAGACTAGAAGAGGTCTTGGGATAACAGCGCAAGAATGCGAAACACAAATCAAGACTGACAGTTGATAGTTTTTACGGTATTCTTTAATCACAAAGTAATTTTTCTAAATATGATAAACCCAAAAGACATTGCAGAAATTCTAAAAGGATATGATCTAAAAAACATAACTATCGGCGCACTCGGAGGCCACAGCGCTCTCGATGTATGCAGAGGTGCGAAAAAGCACGGCTTCAAGACTGTAGTTGTTTGCCAGAAAGGACGCGAAAAAACTTACGCAAAATACTACAAAACTCGAGACGGCAAAGGATGTATAGATGAAGTGATTTTGGTCGATAAATTCTCGGATATAGTGAATGAAGATGTGCAGGAAAAACTCTGCGCGCTCAATACTCTTTTTGTTCACAACAGATACTTCTGGGTTTATTTCAAGGATTATTCTCAAATCGAAAATAAATTCAGAGTACCGATCTTGGGCTCTCGCGATATGGTCAGACTTGAAGAGCGCGATCAGCCTAAGAATCAGTATTACTTGCTTGAACAAGCCGGCATAAAAACTCCAAAAATAATTCGCAAAGGTGGCGAAAACCTATCAGATGATGAGAACCATAAGAGATTGAATGAGTTTTTCAAAAACGCAAAAGGGAAACCGCTTCTCGTTAAGGCGAACGAAGCGACAAGGTCTTACGAGCGAGCGTTTTTCGTAATAACGAATACGAATGAATACGCTGAGAAATCCGGGCAAATGATTAAAGCGGGGATTACAACTCGCGAAAATGTTAATAATGCGACAATCGAAGAGTTCATAATCGGTGCGCAGGTTAATTTCAACTATTTTTATTCTTCATTAACAGGAGAGCTTGAGCTTATGGGCACAGACACGCGCAGGCAAACAAGCCTTGATGGATTCTTGCGTCTCGACGCAAAAGTACAAACGGAATTACTCGATGGCGGTTACAAGCCGAGCATGATCGAAACGGGTCACATTACATGTACTGTTAAGGAATCGATTGTAGAAAAAGCTTTCGAAGCTGGCGAAAAATTCGTTGCGGCAACTCAAAAAGAACACGCTCCCGGAATCATCGGTGCATTCGCGCTTCAAGGAGCAATTGCAGCCGAACACGGGAAGGAAGAAATCGTTATATTCGATGTCAGCATGAGAATCCCAGGATCTCCGGGAACGCCATTCACGCCTTACTCAAGCTACCTCTACGGCGAATCGATCAGCTACGGGGAGAGGATAGCGATGGAAGTGAAAGAGGCGGTGAAAGAGGAGAAGCTGGAGAAAATTCTGAGCTAAGAATAACTTAGGTTGGAATGGAGACAATCCACCATTTTCCATCGATTTCTTCGACCTCTGCTTCGTCAGTAGCGGAATCGGCTTCACCATCTATTATTACTTCCATGTCGATGGTGACATAAGGATCTGAAAACTCAACAACCTCGACTTTTGTAAATTCCCAAGTTTGGATTTCTTCCCAATTGCGTTGAAATTTTTCATTTTCCTGTGCTTCAGCAGATACGAATTGTAACGCGCTATCAGGAGAAACGGCGAATGCCTCATAGAAAGACTTCACAACATTCTCCGGAGAATCTTGTGCGTCAGCGGAAGGAGTATATGAAGCTCCGCATCCCGCAAAAAGCATAATAATTGGAACGAGAATGAGGTTTACCTTTCTCATGAGTTTTTTATTAAAAAATAGAATTTGAATAAACAATACTACGAAAAATGTTTAATTCCAAACATCTTCACTCGGCTGCTCGAGCATTTGCTGATCCCGTCTTTCCGCCTGCCCTTCTTTTTGCAATTCGGCCTTCGTCTTTTCAAGTTCGACTAGAGTGTACTGGTTCAGTTTTTTCAAAATATCATCCTTCTTACTTGTGCCTAGAGAAGAATTGCCAAGTAGCGTCTTGATCATTGCTCGAAGTCGGCGTTTCTTGCGATCTTCGGAGTCGAAGATGCCGGGGGATTCGGGATCAGGGGAAGAAAGATCCTCATGATCAGAATTTGAAATGAATAAATTGTTGTCGTTGAACTGCAAAATCATACATAACAAAAATAAACAAAATGTATGATGATGTCCAATTTGAGTATGAAAGAACGACCCCAGCGCAAGGGTTGATTACTTCGAGGTAATGTGATATAATTATAAGATATTAAAAACATGTACAATGTTAAATTTGTATAGAAAAACGTGTTTCACGCCAAATAGACTTGTATTTCAGGAAGTAGAAAATCCAGAATTAACCGAGTCGGGACGCGAAACAGAACCATCAGTAAATTTTACAGCAGAAAAGGCTGAGCTATATAGGGATATATTGCTGAAGCAATACAAGGACGAAAGACAGTCGATTGGATTTCAAATCGAAGACTTGTACAGAGACGATACGGTTGATCTGAGAAATCAATTGCGACTTGCCCCAATAGAGAAGCTGAAGACGGAATCGTATTCGATGTATATACCAGATGATAAAACTTATTTGGGACATGTTCTGAAAAATTTTGCAAAGAAATGCGGAAGTAGGAATACAGAAGGAGATATGTATGTAATGCTTGGCAATTTGGCACAAAGGATGGATGTTGACGGCATAAAGAAAGGACAGCTCGTGGAAATAAGCAACAATACGATTACAGTATATGCAGATAAAGATAAGCAAACAAAAGTGGTAGAAACCGTTTTATTCGCAAGCGATACCTTACAAGAAGGTGAAGAGGTCGTAGAAGAAGTTGAAGAGGATAGTAACGGAAGAGAAATGGAGCGAACAAACGAAAATACATATAAGATATATAAAAACGGCATAGATATAAATTTAATTGCGCCTTCAGATTGCAGACATATAAAAGTCACAGATTCAGACGGTTACATTCAGTTATATGTCAGAATAGGTGATAGATTTTATTGTTCAAACCCAGACGAGGACTCTCCAAGAAATACGTTTTTTGCACGAAAAGGCATGGTGATAGAAGTAATGCCTTCATTGGCTGAAACCAAGGATATATCAACTCTAGTGCCTATCGAGTCAGTAGCGCAAGATGCATATAAGGAAATATCAAGAGATGAGCCATTGGTAGAAAATGAAATTGTAGGGAGACGAGTTATACTGAGAATTAATGCCATGAGAGCATTGCAGAGTGCTACAAAAGATATGGTAGGAATCAATGTTAAACTTTTGGTTAACGAATCATTCAGAAGCGAAGACGACCAAAAACGATTAAAGAAGAAAGACCCTCTTAAGGCTGAAATGCCGGGTCTAAGTACTCATCAAACAGGTGGGGCAATAGATGTAAGTCTTGCAAGCTACGACGAAAAGATAGAAAAACTAGATCCGGCTGCAAGAGAACAAGCTGTAGCAATACTGGCGAATTATGGATTTCATCAGGTATATGAGTCCGAGGATTGGCATTTCGAGTTTAATCCTGATAAGAGAGACGGAGGTAGGGCTTATGATGCTTATAACATAATTACAGAGGTTACGGGTATAAGCGATGCCGATGATTTTAATACCATAAAAGAAATGGTTAGAGGATATGCCTCAAGCGATGTTGAAGCTATCTATCTAGCGAATATGATTCAGAAAAGCATAGATAAGTGTTCTGATTTCCCGATAACTCCGGAAACAATCGCTCTTCTGGTTTCAACATTTCATCGTGAATCAGGATTTAGACAATATCCTGAAATCAACGAGAAGCAGATTGAGAAGATGGAGAAATATGTAGAGATGATTCTTAGACCGGATGCCGTTGATGCCCTTTTGCAAGAGTTTATAGACAAGACACTTGCAGATACCAAAATGAATAAGCATTCCGGCATGGCAAAGCGAGTAATAAAATGGTGTCTTGAAAATACAAATCTTGATGAGGAAATACTTGATGAAGTAAGAGTTACATATGCGGATTGGAAGAAAAGTCTGCCAATGGGTAAGCCACAAACGGAATATGACATATTTAAATTCGAAACAAATCTTAGAGATAAGCTTGTAGACAGGATCACAAAAAAAATAGTGGAGGGAAGTCGTATAGGGTTTGGAGGCGTGGAGTCAAAACCGCTTGAAGACGAATACGTAAGAGGAATTACAAGTTCACTTGTCGATTATCTTATAGATAAGATGGGCATAAAACCATCTTCTGTCGGTATAGGACAGGTAAATGTACATAAGGCCAAGCTATTGATTGAAGAGAACATAAGAGACAATCCAAGCAGTACAAGCTTCCCACCAGATATGATGGCGGAATATAAATCGACAGGTGAGTTAAGCGTGAATACAGTTGAAAATTACCTCTATACAATTGAAGGAGGCATCACTGCATCAACATTGTACGTAAGAAATCTTTTGAATAATTATGATGCATGTTATGGATCTCATAATTGTAATCAAGAAGCTAGGATTGATATAACAAACAAACTTCCGTATATAATTGCAGATTATAATGCGGGGGAGTTTTCATCTAGGAATGCATTTTTCCAAAATGCACTATTGGAAATAGCGGAGCTTACAGGGTCTGAAATAGAGATACCGGAAGAGTTTGTGGATGGTGATCTTGGTAAACGAACGGTAGATTATCTGCAAAAGCTTTTAGCGCATCTGAATAAACCGGAGGTTAAGGGAAATCTTCTCAAAAGGGGTATTAATATTGATAGCTATGAGCTTTTATTTCAACCAGAATATGTTGAGAAAATATTCCTAGAGCAAAAAACAGGTTATTCAAAAGAACTCGAAAAATTGGCCATATATCAATCGATAATTGATTTACACGAGGTGCTATACGTAGGCGAAGGATTAAAAGTGTCAGATCTTAAGCTGATGATCCCTGAGATAAAAACGGAAATTACCACTACAAGTAACTATGTAGGAGGAACTCTGCTAAGGGTTATGTCAAAAACCGATCATAGGTTGTTTGAAGAAGTATCCAGAGAGCAGAAAAAGATTGGCAAGAAAGAGAAATTGCAATCTCAAGACTATTTATCTGCATGGGGTAGAGTAGGCGGATTTGCAGAAAAATATAGAGAGTCGGAAATAAAAGAAGTCATTCTTGAGGGCACTCAATTTAAAGAAAACAAAGACGGTAATTATGAAATAAGTGGAGATGCAATAGTCAGTAGCGGTAAAGACTTATATCGAGTAAGCGGAGAAAGTACTATATTAATTAGAAAAAACGATGGTAGGTGGCGCTTGGCGAGATATAACGACAAGAAAGAAGGATATTATTTCGGGAACAAAGACGGGAAAGAAAAAGTTATGTTAATGAATAAGAATAAATATGAAATAAAAATACCATCCAATGAGGAAATCAAGGAATATGAGAACAGAGCTGCTTTTTCAGCTACAAAAGAATATGCAACTTATTCAATCGGAGGGAAGAGGATAAGTGCGTCGCCACGCGATTTCTACAATTACATGGGAGATAGAAAAATAAAAGCCGATTATATAGAAGTAAAGACGCACAATCCTTTGATGGTCAGAGAATCGGAGAATATTGACGATTGGAAGCCTGCGAAATGGGATCCTATAATGGAGAAATATTATTACATGGATACTTATAGAGAAGTGAAGTTTCTGAATGAACATGATTATTTAATAAGATTAGCTTCTAAGGAGAGACTCGAGCAGCAATTGAAGCCGGATACGTTTATAGAAACTAGATATGGAATTCAGATTTACGGAGAGTTTATCACTAAAACTGGAAGGGATTTTCATGAAGCTTTTGTATATGAACGAATTTCGGTGAATGGAAAAGAAGCATTATGGAATGCGAGTAAGAAAAATTATTTCTTCGTTGATACGGGGAATCCGATGAGATTAACAGGCGGTAAATACGTCATAGAAGACTTGGATTACATGACGAAATTGTCAGCTAAGATCGATAATGATGCCGCTAAGGCTAAAGCGGAAATTGGTAAATATATAGAAAACGGCAAGCTTGAATTGAAAACAGGACAGCATTTTATTTTTGTTAATAAAAATTCAGCAAAACAGTATATATTTTTAGGTGTTTACAATGGAGATGGTAATTTTGATATCGTTAAATACGATAAGATTTCAACTGGTAGATCAAAAACCGCAACATTAAAAGGTGTCCACAAAATAAGCAGAATCAATGCTGTAAGAGAATGGGGTAAAAGTTATGGATCGGAACGTGATGAATATGATTATAGAGCTTTTGATATATCACGAACTCCGGGGCTGGGAATTGCCCTACATCCTACGAACAGACCGGATCTGCTTGGTCAAACTGCATCAAGCGGTTGCGTAAGAATATCGTTCACATTTTCAAGAACATTGGAGGAATATGCAACTACCGGAACACCCGTAATAATAAGCGCAATCTAATTAATTTTCTGATTGCACGTCCAAGCTGCTTGCCCACCTTGGCCATAATTTTGCAAACAATCTGTTAATCCCAAACTTGCAATACACGCATTCATTCTGTGCCTGACAAGATCGTCAGTATGAAATATCAATTCCTCACTCTGTTCAGTATTTTCAAGTGTTACTGGTCTGGTTTTATAAAATTCTCTTATTCTTTCTTCTTCCTGATCACCAGCCATTTGAGATTCCATAGCGCATTTATCAGTCAAAGAAGGATCAATGACTTTAGGGTCAATTCTTATAAATCTTTCAGGGGGAGTGCCATGAGTACACATGAAGTCAGATCCTTGCAAAGGAGAAGATTCCGTTGTTGACATGCATTTATATCCCTGAAAGGATCTTTCAACACAGGCCAACGCAACAGAAAGTTCGTTTGCGCGTGCGGTATCGGGGGTGGGAGATGTCCTAGCGGAGTCTTCGCCTTTTTTTATACATATTTCGGTTGAAGATTGATCTCTTTCCATAGGAGAAAAACTTTTAACAGATTGTGCAGCAGCTCCGTTACATGACGATAAAGCGGTAATTGCTATAAAAGATCCGGTTGCTAAAGAATTTTTCATTTTGAAATAAATAATTTAAATAAAACTAGTAATATAGACTAGGCTATTTTCTGGCTTTGTCAAATAACCACAACGAAATAACATCAACTCTCAACTCTCTCCTCAACCCCCACAAAATGCAGCACGTTATTCGGCTCAAGGATGCCGAGTGCTTTCCCTTGTTTTACATTATCAAGCAAATATTTGGCAGCTATAGCTCTTACGCCTCTTACCAATTCAGGATTTTCTTCTTCCGTAATTGCGAAGCAAATATCTCCTTCCGAACAAACAACAACTCTTGAAAAAGTAGCATCGATGGCATCGCCGATTACATGAGAAGATGCTTCGGTAATTTCTCCATCCTTATCTGTTTTAACCTTGGTTGCATATGGATATTTCTTCGGCCCCTTTTCGGTTCGGATATCTGCTAAATGGTCGCTGTATTCGCGTGTTCTGATAAGTGCCCCGACAGGTATTTTCACGGTAGCGCCGGCCATCATGCCACGTTTATGTAAATCTTCATTTATCGCTTGTCCCATGCCTTCCAACAGCTTGTAAGACGAAGCATAAACGTGTTTCGCCATCTGTTCGCGTTTTTCTTTTTCCGCACTGGGAAGCTCCGGATCGACTTCGCCATATACATTTCCAAGCAGATGGTATGATCCAACATCATCAACCTTTATCATTTTTCCGGATTCCGTAAGTTGCTCGACGACATCATAAGCATTTGAATCGGTAATGACAGGGAATTTTCCGCGATTTTCGAAATGATATTCTGCTTGAAAATCTTGATTGCCGAATTTATGAAGAGCATTGCGATAACTCTCGAGAGAATCGGAATCGGGATAAGAATTGAAATTATACTTAGAAAATTCAGCTCGAAAAAGGCTTATCTCGTAGAATTTCTCGATCTGAGCTATTTCATCGGCATAGTCGCCGCTTCGTATTTCGCTAATGGGAATTTCAATGAATTCTCCATTGATAGACTTTGTGACAGATCGATAAACCGGTTCGAATTTATCAACTTTTCTTTCAAACAACGCTTCCAGAATCGAACGTCTATCCGCCGTATTGCGAATGGGTATGCACAAATATCTAATCCCATTGTATTCTGTGATATGAGTTTCCGGCATATTGAGTCTTTGTCTAATATCGACAATGGTTTCCGGCGAAGGGGTAATTCTGTTGAAAACATCCTTTAAGTTTCCGGTATGAGAGTCCCCAGTCGTATTTAAAAGTTTCTTTAAGCCATCAAGAGCTCGTTGTACTCCAAAAGTTATAGAAAGCCTCTTGAAGACTGATGGACTTTCCTTGTCGGATTCCGTAGGTTTTAAAGGTGGTTTTTCTACCATTTTGATACAATTCCAATCCATTAATTATACGCCATTTCGACAGATAGGTCAATCCGGCTTTACTCAGTAAATAATGGATTTTCTGGTAAAATAATCACGTTATTAACCAAATTCAATGCGCGCAATAATCCTATCAGCCGGCCGATCGAATAGAATGAAGCCGATAGAGGACAAAAATTTCATCAAATTTTTAGGCAAACCGCTTATAATTCATCAGATAGAAAACGTAAGAAAAGCGGGATTCAAAGACATCACAATAATAGGAGGTGCGCACAACCTCGCGCAGCTCAAGAAAATCGACCCCAAGATAAAAGTTATAGAGCAGGAAAACCTCGATCAAGGTATGGCTGGTGCGATGCTTAGTCTCGAACGCCACCTCAAGCCGAATGAAGAAATTATTGTTTTGAGCGCGAACGACTATTTGGATTTGGAGGCATTTCAGTTAATGAAAAAAGCCGCACAAAAAAGCCACGCCACAACCCTTTTGCTTGCGAAAAAAGTAAAATCTTATTTCCCCGGAGGCTACATAAAAGTCGACTCGCAAAATCGGGTCCAAAAGATAATCGAAAAACCGGGAGAGGGGAAGGAACCGAGCGATATGATAAATATTGTGCTTCATATCCACAGAAAACCGCTCGAATTCATTAGTACGCTCAAGAAATTGAAGACCAAGAATGACGACCATTACGAACTCGCAATCGACAAGATGATCGCATCTGGCGCGCATGTTGAGGCCATTCCGTTCAGCGGCTTCTGGCAAGCGCTCAAATATCCGTGGCACATCCTCGAATTACAAAAACATTTCTTGTCGCAAATCACGCACGCAAAAATTTCACGCAAATCGCAAATCGCCAAGACGGCGGTAATAAAAGGTGCGGTAATTATTGAAGAGGGAGCTAAGGTTTTCGATCACGCGACTATCGCGGGTCCGGCATATATCGGCCACAATACTATAATCGCGAATAACTCTCTCGTAAGAGAATCGTGCATAGGCGAGGATTGCGTTATCGGTTTCAATTCGGAAGTTGCGCGCAGCCATTTGTCAAATAAGGTTTGGCTTCACACCAACTATATCGGAGACTCAGTCTTATGCGATAATGTCGCGCTTGGAGCAGGTTCGGTCACGGGGAATTTGAGGCTTGATGAAGGTGAGATAAAAGTGAAAATTCAAGGCAATAAAATCAATACCGGTACGACAAAACTTGGCTCAATTATAGGTGCGAACACAAGAATCGGAATAAATGTCAGCATGATGCCGGGGGTGAAAATCGGGAGCGGATCATTCATAGGAGGCGGACTGGCAATAGCGGAAGACGTACCGAATAACAGTTTCGTAAGGGGGAAAATGAAACTGAAAATCACGGCGAACACAGCCAAAGTAACAGATCGTACTTGCAAAAAACCATGACGCCAAAACTTTCCATAACAATTGTCAATTTCAACCAAAAATACTTCCCGCGTATGTGCGTGGAATCTTTGCGTCAAAGCAAAGTTGATTTTGAATATGAAATTATATTTGTGGACAATAATTCTACGGACGAGAGCATCACTTATCTTGAAAAAGCCGAAAAGCAAAATTTAATAAAGCTTATCAAATCGCCAAAAAATCTCGGCTTCGGTCGCGCCAACAACCTCGGCGCCAAGAATGCAAAAGGCAAATATATCTTGATAATGAACAACGACATTACGGTCGAAAAAGATTTGCTGCAAAAGATGGTTGATTATATGGAGAGTCATCACGAAATAGGAATTCTTGCACCAAAACTTGTTTATCATAGCGGACACGTTCAGGATTCATGCAGAAGGATTATGAAATTCTCCGATTTAATCGCAAAGCGAACACCTCTTAAATTTTTACCGTATTTCCGCCGTCGATGCGATAACTATTTGATGAGAGATTTCGACCACGACAAGACGCAAGAAGTCGATTTGCTCGTAGGGGCGTTTTTGCTTATGCCGAAAAAAGTTTTTGACGAAGCCGGCGGATTCGACGAGAGGTATTTTTTGTTTATGGAAGATTTCGATCTATGCAGAAAAGTGTGGGCGAAAGGGTATAAAGTGGTCTATTTCCCAGAAGTGGAAGCTATTCATTACCACAAACGTCTTAGCGGCGGCTCAATTCTCGGCCAGCTTACAAAAAAAGTTTTTTGGATTCATGTTTCAAGCGCCTTCAAGTACTTCTGGAAGTGGAAGCGCTAGGATACAATCGTCGCTCATTTGTCATCGACCATTCCATGATGTAAAATCCAATTCCGATAATTTTTAACAACAAAAATATGAAAAGAACATCTCTCATCATCTTGCTCGCTCTATCCATGATTGCAATCTCTGGATGTGCGGAAGATACGGTTATAGAAACGGAAAATCAAAGTTATTATGTCGCCAATCTAGTGGGCGACCCGAGCAACAGAAACGTATTCAGATCAACAACGGCATGGTCGAACACGGCGGCTTTTGAAATGCTCATACCTGATTATTGGGAAATCAAAATGGATGAAGACGATTTATATAATACGGATATATATATGTCTTCCGACGAATATGATAACGACTCATGTATTGTTTTGGCGGGAACCGTGGGTTATGGAATAAGTGACGAATATGAAAAAGAAATATGGCAAACAACAACATCGTACGGGGTTGCGGAAGATTATTATTTTTATGAAAGAATTTCGGATACGGAAAAAAGACCGGTATTGAGAATAGTTACTTTCTCGGACGCTGAAGAAAATTATTATATCCTTGAAGCCAGATTCCCAGAAACCGATTACGAATCTTGCAGTGCGGATTTTTCAAATATGGTGGCAACATTCAGCACGTTGGATATCGAATTGGAAGAAACTTATGTTGAGGAAGAAATTTTCCAACCGAAATGGATTTCTCTTGTATTAAATCCATATGGAACAGAAGGGGATGAATATGAAATAATAGTGGACTATCCGCCGAATTGGGTTCTTACAAACAACGAAGGAGACAAATTGAGTCAGTATATAATCACGGATCAAGAGACGAGCTGCGAAACATATGCAGGTGCGGCACAGCGTGATTTAACAGGGCTGACTTATAGCGAAGACGTTCTGGTTTTGGACAACAACGAGATAGCCACAAAATATATCGTTACAACGGAAACAGGAGAAACATCTATGGAAATCGTGACATTCGTACACGACGAGCTGACGTACAGCTTTGAATTGAGAAATATTGATCAAAGCCAAATTGCCACATGTATGGAAGAATTCGAATCTGTTGTGAAAAGCTTCCGCACTTACGCTGAAGAAATGGAAGCTAAGGGAGTAACAGATTACTAGGGCCTATTCGTACTCCTTCATCAACGGGGCGATATTTACGTCCTCGACGCCATATTCACGTAACGTCTTATCGGCCAGTTGAGGCAATTCGTCATTATAAGTCGGCTTCTCCTCTTGATAATACACTCCGAGCGGGATTTTTTTATCCCATTGTTCAGCAAGCTTGAGCGCCTCCATCTTATCTGAAGGATTGTGGTCGGCGCTTACTTTATAGACTTTATCTTGAAACCACTTGTAAGTATTGATTTTGTTGAAAGTCACGCACGGTTGTAATACATCGATAAGGGCGAATCCACGATGTTTATGCGCCTCGACGATTAGCGATTTTAAGTGTGGGATGTCGCCTGCAAATCCACGCGCGACAAAAGTCGCACCAGTAACGATCGCTTGTGATAACGGCCTCATAGGCACCTCTATAACGCCGAACGGTGTGGATTTCGTATGCATCCCTTTGTCTGTCGTAGGCGAAGCCTGTCCTTGAGTAAGACCGTAAACTTGATTGTTATGTACGATATAAACCATATCTATATTTCTCCTCATTGCGTGTATAAAATGGCAAGTGCCGATTCCATAAGCATCACCATCACCGCTTGTCGCGAAGACGTCAAGTTTGTGATTTGCCAATTTAATTCCGGCGGCAACAGGTAGTGTTCTGCCATGTAGAGATTGGAAACCGCTAACATTTACCCAAAGAGGCATTTTAGGTCCGCATCCGATTCCGGAAACGAGTACGGTATTTTTCGGATCAAGTTCAAGTTCGGAAACAGCTTGTTTCATAGCCATAAGAATCCCGAAATTCCCGCATCCGGGGCACCAATCCGGCTTTCTTCCGACTCCAGTTGTATCAAGATCTTGTAGGCTAACCATGCTGAATGAATTTTAAGATTTCTTCAGGATAAAAAGGTCTTCCGTCATATTTCAACAACTTATGTCCAACCGCAACACCCGTAAATTCACGTACGACTCCGGCAAATTGCGCGCCGATATTGCCTTCTATAATCACAGCTTTTTTCGCTCCTGCCAATTCTCGTGCAATATCTTCGGTAGGGAACGGCAAGACGCAAAAAGTATGAACGAGCTTAACTTTTATTCCTTCTTTTTTCGCCAATTCCATCGCTTCCAAGACAGGTCCTTTTGTCGAACCCCAAGAAAACACAGTTACATCGGCTTCATCATCGCCATAAATTCGCACGCGTTTATCCACGACTATGTTTTTTTTCTGTCGTTTTTCAACCATCTTTCTTCTGATGTCCGCATCCTCGGTGAAATCGCCGTCACAATTATGCTCATTTGAAAAAGCACCGAATACAACATCTCCGGCAAGTGCGCGAGGTGAAACGCCATCATCGGTAAATTCGTATCTTTTATAGTCGGCTACCGGACTTGAAACCAATTTACCACGATCGACAGTCCATCCTTTCGGCACCTTAAACGGCGGCACGCTCTGATAGCTTTCACCCAAAAACTTATCTGTAAGAATTATTACAGGTATCTGATATTTCTCGGCGTAATTAAACGCCTGCAATCCCGCTTCAAAACATTCCTCGATATCTCCGGGTGTCAAAACAACACGTGGAAAATCTCCTTGAGCCGCATGCATTACAAACCTCAAATCCGCCTGTTCGGTCCAAGTCGGCAGTCCTGTTGCAGGGCCGGGACGTGAAGCAACTGTAAGTACAAGTGGAGTCTCGGTCATAGCGGCAAGTCCGAGAGATTCAACCATTAATGAAAACCCTCCGCCGGAAGTCGCAGCCATAGACCTTACTCCGGCATGCGAAGCTCCGATAGCCATCAATATACCGGCGATTTCATCTTCGGTGTGCTTCATGACAAGTCCCATCTTCTCGCTATGCTTGGCGAAAAAATGCATTACTGCAGTTGATGGAGTCATGGGATAAGTAGAAACGAATCTGCAACCAGATTTAACAGCTCCCATGGCAAGAGCATCATGTCCGCTTATAGATATCATCTTGTCCTTTGTAGCTCGCGAAATTTTGAAAGAAAACTCTTTATCTTTTACCGCCTGATATCCAGCCTTTGCATTATCGAGATTGTGAGCGACTACATCTTTATTTTTTTTGCCAAAAGATTTTTTAATCAAATCTTCCAGAATAGAGTAGTCGATGCCTATAAGTGCAAGCGAAGCACTCAACGCGACCATATTTCTCATGACTTTTTCTCCCTTATACTGATTAACAATTGCAGTTAAAGGAACTGGGAAGAAATTCAAGGTTTTCGGTAAGTCATCCACCTTAACATTCTCCGGATCGAAGATAATTCCTGTATCTCTCGCCAATTCGGATTTGTGGAACTCGATTGCGTTTTGATTCAAGGCTATAAGAAGATTTACAGTCTGAACTTGCGATTTTACAGGTTTGTCGGAAATTCTTGTTTGAAAAGTATTGTGTCCCCCGCGAATGAGCGAAGGATATTCGGAATAATCAAAAGTATAAGCTCCACTTCTCATGCAAGCGCGAGAAAACATGGTACCGGTTGTCATTATTCCGGCTCCTGCCTCGCCCCCGATTTTCCAGGTGAAGTCCATGAATAGCTTATAGGTGATAGATGATAGCTTATAGATTGAAGAAAAATCTCCTCTCTTCTCTTACTTATCCCTTCTGCCTCATCCCTCATGCCTTCTCTTCAACGTGAATTACATTCACAGGGCAAGAATCCGCCGCCTCCTTGTTGCATGCGTAATCTTTCTCTTCTATATCGAGCTGATTGTTTACATTGCCTTTCAATACGGATTTGCCGTCATCTGACATACTCCAGAAATCAGGACAAACCATAGTGCAAGCTCCGCATCCGATGCAGTTATCTCGATCGTGTTTAACAGTGTATTTAGCCATATGTTTTTGTTAAGTGTTTAATAGCGAGAAAATTATACTTTAAAAAAATCCAAAAGCCATAAGACTTATGACCTATGCCTCATGCCTTCTGCCTTCTGCCTTCTCTCTCCGTTAGCGAACATTCTTATAACTTCCGGATACCACTTCTTTTCCAAAGCCTGTACGCGATCCTTTAACGTATCGGGCGTATCATCAGGCTTAACCTCGCATTTCTTCTGTACGATTATTTCTCCATGATCGCATAACTCATCTACGAAATGGATAGTCATGCCGGTTTCCTTGTCGTGATTGGCAAGTACAGCTTCATGGACGCTCGCATCATAAAAACTTTTCCCACAGTATTTAGGTATAAGCGCAGGGTGTACGTTGATTATTTTTCTAGGGAAGTGGTGCACGAACCATTCACTTAATATCCTCATGTATCCAACAAGTACTATAAGATCAACTTGGTGTTCGTCCAATATCTTCGCCATCTCCTTGTCAAACTCTTCTCTGGTTTTGTCCTTGGGGTTTAAATAAAAAGCCTCATATCCTTGAGCGCGAGCTCTCTCTAAGGCGTAACACTCCTTATTAGTGATGACGCAAGCGAGCTCGACAGGCAGGGTCCCAGCCTTGATTTCGTCTATAATAGCCTGAAGATCCGTACCTTTTGTGGACGCGAGAACAGCAATTTTAAAAGTTTTTTGCATAATAGCCTTATCTGTTAAGTGTCGAATTAGAGAATAGATGCTAAGGGTAGTCTAGTGCTAAATGTTTGACTTTTTATTTATTTTGGATACAATGACGTGAACACTTGATAACGATCAAATGTTCCAAACAGTTCCTTCACAACTCAAACAAAAACAAAAGTCATCCTGTAGAGCTAAGAACAACCGCATTATATAGGATTGCAGCCGGAAAATTAAATTATTTTTACCAGGCTCACCTCAAAAACGGTTTTCACGGCTTCACAGCGACATCTATCAGATTAGAATCTCGCTTAAAGAGGTGGAGAAATCCCCCTCAGCCGCGCTACCCCCGAATCATTTTTTAAAAAAATCGATTCAAAAGGTCGCAGTTCTCGGTTCTCAGGATCGCTTTGCAACGTGTCCCTTACCGCTTCCGTTATGGAATCCGGAGACCCAAGGGGCCGCGCGCGACGCTTGTAGGCTCGCACGAAAATAAGCTTCGTATTTTAGTCTCTCCAAGTGCAGCTTTACGCAGCCACTAAAATACATAAAGGGGCGGCCGTGGTCAGGCCATAAACTAGACCGGAGCAAGGCACCATCAAAGGAGGTTTGGTCACCTACCTACCAGCCGTTTATTCTGGGCATTATCCTCAGCAGTCAAAGAACTCGTTGATAGGATTTCAGAACTAGCGGCTGTTTTTTGTATAGTAGCGAGAAATGCGATCCGGAGCGGTAAGAAGCCGAACTCCGTGAGGCTTCTGAGAGCGAAGGACACCGAATGATAATTTTGTTATATCTGTTCGTGAGAACAGAAGACAAAATTATCAATGAGGTGAGCATTTCCCTATTGAAGAGTAGCGAGTTTTTCGATCCGTAGCGGAATTTAGGCGAGCTCCGTCGAAACCTCTCGGAGCGGACAACGATTTTTAAGAAATAAGTTTCTTATTTCGCAAAAAATCGAGCAAATCCCTGTTGAAGTAGTAGCGAGAATTTCCCTATTGAACGGGAACAATGAGAAAGAACAGATGTCCGCAAGTAGTATTATTCCGCAAAAAAAGAAATCTAAATACTTAAAGCGTTACCATTCGGTATAATATCAATTGGTATTTTTACAGGAGAGGAATGTCCGCAAGCATCATCTATAACCAAATAGGTGCCAGAGGGAGTCTCTTCACAGTCCGTTGCTATGAACTCAAGTCTAAAAACACACTCCTCTAAATCCATTAGCAATTCCCGAACATTTAAAATCAGAAGAGCATCCATAATGTCCGCAGCTGTAATATTTCTAGCTACAAGATAGTCAAATGTTATTGGTTTGATTACGGAATCTGGATAAAGAGATGGAGTTTCTGACATGGTTTATTAATTATTTTTATTAATTTTTGCAAATCTGAAAAGAGCATAGTACAAAGCCTGAGACGCATAATGTCCGCACATTGCAATATCGGATTCAAATCCGGCAAATAACGTATCGTCCCCTTCCAGTATTTTTAAATCTGTAATCATTTTACTTATCAAGCATACAGCCTCTTCAAATAGCTGTTCGGAGTTTTTTTCATTTTCAGAAGATTCAGAGGGGAATACAGTAACTTGACCTGTATATAGGGGTTGCAATAATGCATCAAGGTCTAGGAATAAAGATATAGCCAGATCCTTATCTGCATACCTGTCATCAGGTATGAATCTTCTCATATTGCCCTCTACGACAGATATTGGCTGACTTGATTGGCTTTCAGGCATAATTTTTAACTTAAAGGTGCCTAACTATAAAACACATTTGCGGCTCGCGCAAGTATATTGATTGATTCCTGTGTCAAAAGCCTTGCATAAGCATGGGAGGCGTGGGATAAATAATCCCTTAATCAAAATCAAATATGTCACCTGATGAAGACGCACCAGTATTGGATATTGATTTAGAGGTTGATCCGACACAACGTGAAGGTTTATACAAACAAGTTGTTGCGCATGAGGTTCAGCCGGCGCTCGGATGCACAGAGCCGGGAGCGGTTGCTTATGCGGCATCGATAGTTGCGGATATGCTTACGATTGACGGGGAGAGGCCATCTTTGGATGATCTGAAGCAGATTTTGGTTACTGTGGATCCGGGAACTTTGAAAAATGCAGCCGGAGTGGCGATTCCCGGAGTAAAAAACGGAAAAGGTCTTGCTATAGCTGCGGCACTTGGTTTCATACAAGGAGAACCTTCGAAAGTTCTACAGAGTTTATCGGGTGTAACAGATGAAGGTGTTGCTCAGGCTATTGGCGCAAAAAACAAGGTTAAAGTTGCTAAAAGCGAAGATAGGGATTTTCTTGTAAAAATAGAAGTGGAAATGAATGATGGAAGACGAGCCGAAGTGGTTTTACAAGGAGGTCATACGAATGTCGTATCTAAAAGGCTAAATGGCGATACCTTTGCAAGCGATTCGTCAATTGGAACCAAAAAAGATGCGGTTACAGGTCCAAAAAGTTACGAAGAAATATTAAGAGCTTGCAAGATTTCAGATCTTATAGCGATGGCCGGTTCAGTAGATGAAGAGGATAGGGCATATCTTAGAGAAGGATTTGAAATGAATCAGCGTGTTATGAGAGAGGGATTAGGCCTTCAAGCGGCAGGAACATTGCGTACGGGAATTGATAATGGTGTTTTTGCCAATTGCATTGCCGCTAGGGTAAAAATGGGCGCCGTAGCAGCGGCTGATGCACGTATGAACGGAATACCATTGCCGGCGATGAGCAGCGGCGGAAGTGGTAATCAAGGATTTGTAGCCGCGTTGGTTCCATATCTTTATGGGAAAGAGAGAGGAATTGATGATCGGATAATAGAAGAGGCTGTAGCTCTATCTCATCTGATAAACGCTTACGCAAAAGTTTTCACAGGCAAATTGGCTCCGGTATGCGGATGTTCCGTTGCGGCAGGACTTGGTGCGGCTGCGGCAATCGCTTACATGCATGATAAATCTCCAGAGGTGATAGGACGAGCGATAGATTATGTCGCAGGAGCAATTTCGGGTATGACGTGCGATGGTGCAAAAGGATCTTGCGCATTAAAAGTTGGTGTGTCGGTTGAAACAGCAATTCAAGCGGCAATTGCGGCAGTTTACAGCCCGGAATATGAGCTAAGGAGACAAGGTCTTGTTGGGCATACTCCGGAAGAAACAATTCAGAATTTAGGTCGATTTGTTACAATTGGTATGAGAGAGGCGGACGAGGTGATTCTTGGTGCGATAGCGGTAAATCTTGCAGAAAGATTTTGTGCTGCAGCTTCGGTAGACAAATTAGTTAGAGTTTCTTCTATAAATTAAACAATAAAACATGAACACACTAGGAGAAAAACCGGTTGCTGATGGAGTCGTAAAATTAGAAGTCGTTGAGATTAGCGGGGAGACATCTCATCATGTAGTGGCAAGCAGAGATGATGAAATGGGAGGCGATTCGGTTGGACTGACAAACTTAACAACTCTTAGTGAGGCACAAGGTGTTTATGATGAAGTTCAAGGTGACGAAACGGTTGCTCAGCTTGTCGGTAAAGCGGGAGCGAGAATGGATTCAGCCTTGCAATCACAGGCTAATTAATATATAAGAGCCTCGTATGAAAACCACGAATCAAATAGCTTTGGCTTGTTGCTGTCCTTGCAATCACTGCAGGGCGTATTGATTTGTGTCATAAATAAACTTTTTTACCGCCCTGCTTGCAGAGGCGGTATTTTTTTAATATTAAAATCCTTATGAACTACACAGTTAAATACATAGAAGTCTCATCGGTTATGCCTCATGAAGAAATAGATCCGAATCATCTAAGCGAGCTCTTGGATCTTATGAAAAAAGATCAGACATGGCGTAAGCCGATTGTCATTGATGTGAACCACAAGATAATTCTCGATGGACACCACAGATGGAATATAGCGAAAATACTTGGAATAAAAAAAATTCCGGTTGTGGAATTGGACATTTTTGATGAAAACATTTCGGTTCTGCCTTTCCGTGAAGACATCCCTGTTTCAAAAGAACTAGTGATCAAATCTGGCAAAGCCTGTCGATTACTTCCATGTAAAACAACCAAGCACGTCTGGGGAAAAGAAAAATCTCCGATAGCGTGCGTCGTTCCAACAATTAATATCCATTTATCCAAATTACAATGACAAACATATTATCACTCATCGGCAACACTCCAATCGTAGAAATCAAAGGTATAACAGAAAACCCGAATGTAAAAATTTACGCCAAACTTGAAGGCCAAAACATAGGAGGTTCTGTAAAAGACAGAATTGCGCTTCGCATGATAGAAGAAGCGGAAAAATCAGGAGATTTAACTCATGAGAAAACAATACTTGAATCAACAAGTGGAAACACGGGGATAGCATTGGCAATGATAGCCGCCGTAAAAGGTTACAAGATAGCTCTTACGATGCCTGCTAGCATGAGCGAAGAACGCAAGAAGATATTAAGAACTTACGGAGCGGAATTGATTTTGACTCCTGCGGAAAAAGGAACCGGAGGTGCAATAGAAGAGGCTAGAACAATGCTCGCTGCCAACCCTGAAAAATACTGGCTGTCCAATCAGCACAACACGTTAGAAAATCCGATGGCGCATATAACGACAACAGCCGAAGAGATACTCAAACAGATGCCGACTGTAACACATTTTGTTGCCGGCATGGGAACGTTCGGAACGCTTAGAGGTGTAAGTACCGTGCTGAGAAAACATAATCCTGCGATTAAAATTATTGGAATCGAACCTGTTCTTGGTCAAAGAGTGGATGGGCTCAGAAACATGAATGAGCCCAGTCCGCCAAGCATATTCGACATGTCTTTTATTGATGAAAAATTAAATATCATGCGTGCCGATGCGGTGGCGATGGCGCGTGAAGTTGCGAAAACAAACGGACTTCTCGTAGGGGTGAGTTCAGGTGCATCGCTCTGGGGTGCGCGCGAAGTCGCAAAGAAACTTGATAAAGGAATTATCGTAATAATTTCGCCGGACAGAGGTGAGAAATATTTGAGTACGGATTTGTTTGAATAATCTGCTGTCTGCTCTCCTTACCTCAGATTCACAAACACATCTCTCCCCAAATACTTCGCCTTATCGCACAACTCTTCTTCGATACGAAGGAGTTGGTTGTACTTGGCGACTCTCTCGCTTCGGCATAGCGATCCGGTCTTGATTTGTCCCGTCTCCATCGCTACAACGAAATCGGAAATTGTAGTGTCTTCGGTTTCCCCACTTCTATGAGAGACGACAGAAGTCCAATTGGAAGCATGAGCCATCATAATTGCGCTTTTTGCTTCGCTGACCGTGCCAATCTGATTTAATTTAATCAAAATCGAATTTGCGGTGCTCTCATTCACGCCTCTTTGCAACCTCTTTGGATTAGTCACAAACAGATCATCACCGACGATCTGAACTTTATCACCAATATCGCAAGTCAGTGATCTGAATCCGGACCAGTCATCTTCCGCCAAGCCGTCCTCAATCGAGATGATAGGATATTTTTTAACCAAATTCTTATAATAAGAAACCATATCCGCACTCGATAAAACGGAAGGTTTGCCATTAACCTTAATCGAATAACCCTTGGCTTCATCATAGAAACTGCTCGCCGCAGGGTCGATCGCAATCATGATATCTTTTCCAGCCTTATATCCCGCCTTCTCGATAGCTTTCAAAATATAATCAAAAGCCGCTTCATTACCGGGAAGATTAGGGGCAAAACCACCCTCATCGCCAACGCTCGTTGCGAATTTATCCGCAGATAACAACTTCTTCAAATTGTGAAAAGTCTCCGCTCCCATCCGTAGAGCCTCCTTGAATGTCTTCGCGCCGACAGGCATAACCATGAACTCCTGAATATCGAGTCCACTATCCGCATGTTTGCCGCCATTCATAATATTCATCATTGGAACAGGGAGAACGTGCGCATGTGAATTCCAATATTTATATAGGCTGACACCTTTTAGTTGAGCTGCGCATTTGGCAGCCGCGATAGAAACGCCCAAGATAGCATTTGCGCCAAGTCGAGCCTTATTCGGAGTGCCGTCCAATTCAATCATGATTTCGTCTATGCGTTCCTGATCTGTTACATCAAGACCTTTTACCTTTTTCGCGATTTCGCCATTCACGTTCGAGCAAGCCTTGAATACGCCGAGACCGAGATATCTTTTTTTGTCACCATCTCTTAACTCAACAGCCTCGTGCACACCTGTAGAGGCGCCACTTGGAACAGCCGCACGACCGACCGTGTCGCCACAAGCAACCTCAACTTCAACAGTCGGATTGCCGCGAGAATCAAGAATTTCACGAGCCAGAACGGAAGTAATTTTAGACATTTGATTTTGGTTTAAATTTACCGAGTGAAATTATAACATCAATCTGTGTTCGACATCAGGGTTTTTTTCTATTAAAATGCATTTCGCTATAATCTATTATCTATAACCTATTAACTCTCATGGAAATCATCTGGCACGGCAATTCATGTTTCACAATCAAGGATAAGGGTGTAACAATCGTTACGGATCCATATACAAATCTAGGCACCAAATTGCCGGATCTGAAAGCGGATATCTTAACTCTATCCGACGAGCTCATTGACACGAAAGACAATGTCGCTCCTGTTGCAGGAGATCCGAAGGTAATTTCTTGGCCCGGAGAATACGACGTGAAAGAGGTCGGAATCGAAGGTTATAACGCATTTCATTTCGCAAAAAGCGAAGAAGATACCAAAAAAGCGAATTGCAAAGTTGTAATTTATAATTTCTTCATAAACGGATACAAGGTTTGCCACTTGAGCGGTCTTGGCCACAGGCTTACAAGCGAACTTACGGAATCTATCGGCAATGTTGATGTGTTATTGGTTCCAGTTGGCGGAAATTTGGTGATTGATTACAAAAAAGCCGTAGAGGTTATAGAGCAAATCGAGCCAAAAATCGTTATACCGATGTATTACAAGATACCGGGTTCCAAACTCGAATTGTCAGGAGTGGAGGAGTTCATGAAAGCTGTTGGGAAGCCCGGAGCGGAAGCGCTTGACTCGCTTGATATTAAGAAAAAAGAACAGTTACCGATCGATAAGACGGATTACATTGTTTTGAAGCCGATGTTGGCTTAATTCTCTTCTCGGTATTCCTCTTCGCGTCCCCGTAGTTAAATGGATATAACGACTCTCTCCTAAGGAGTAATTACAGGTTCGATTCCTGTCGGGGGCACCACAGCCGGTAGTGAGCCATTAGGCGAACGAACGGCCTTTCTATTATGAGTTGTTTTGCGAAAGCAAAACTCCTTATGTTGCGAGGGCGGCGTTCCGAAGCGATAGGAAGGCGAGTTCCATCGAGCAGGCCGGTAGCGAAGCGGACGGCTTTTATTATCAAGCTGATTGCGAATGCAATCTCTTCTTAGAAAACATAGTAATTGCGCAAACCATTTCCATGCACTTTTTCCATAAAAATTTAATGTGATACTGCTATTTTCCACTTATGGAAATGAAATTTTTCAATCAAAAAATAGAAGACTTCATCAGGGGGTTGGAAAAGCCGACAATTGCAAAAACATTGAGGACTTTAGATTTACTGGAACAATTCGGCGACAAATTAAGCATGCCGCATAGTAAAAAAATAGATGCCAATCTTTTTGAGTTGCGAATAAGGGGCAAAACAGAAGTAAGAATTATTTATTGTTTTCATAAAAATAGCGCAATCCTTCTGCGTGGTTTCATTAAGAAAACTCAAAAAATACCAAAAAGACATATTGAATTGGCGAAAAAACATTTGAATTCCATTGACCCGATATAACATATACGTTATACTTACAATGACATGAAAAACTACTCGGATTTCAAAAAACGGTTACTGAAAGATAAAGTTGTTCGTAGAGCGTACAAACAACTCGAGCCCGAATTCGCTATAGCTAAAATTATTATTGAAAAGCGACTTGAAAAGGGGCTAACTCAATCCGAATTTGCAAAAAAAATTGGCACAAAGCAATCCGCCATATCACGCCTCGAATCTGGTAATTACAACCCGAGTTTGAGATTTCTTGAAAAAGTTGCTGATGCTTTGAACTTAAATTTCGTAATTTCGTTATCTGCGAAAATCTAATTGTCGGTATAGGTTGTGAAATCTTCTTTTTAGAAAACCGCCTTTGCCTTTTTGCTCAACTGCTCTCTTCTGACTGCGACTTTTTGTGCTTTTTCAGTCGCTCTTTTATGTCTTTCTTCGTTTACGGCTAAGGCAATTTTTTCAACAATATCCATGTCTAATTCAAAAGATTCTTTGTTCACCATCATAGAGCGCTCACCATATCCAATACTGATTTCAAGAAAGAGTCCAGGTGCATTTACTTGAACGGTCACCCAATCCGGCCCATCAAATTTCCTGTCATAAGAACTTCTGCTATATATCAAAATTGCTTCTACGGTAGATCCATCTTGGAGTGTATATGGTATAGTCGTTTTCCAATTATCACCTTCATATTGAGGATCATTTTCTTCAAAAAGAGTGCGTATTCCATTAAGCAATGCTATATCCGGACTTTCCTTAGGTCCACTTTGGACGTCGGAATTAGGATTTGGCATATATGATTTTTGGTTATTTACAAGATTAAACGATACCACTTCTTCTTCTTCTTCTTGTCAAATCAGATGTGTGGAATTTTTGTTTCAATAATACAAAATAACCCACCCAACAATTTAATAAATTTTCCACCCAAAGTGGATTGACCAGTCTTGTAAGCGAGTAGTATTTTAGGAGTCCTGCCGCAAGCAATTGATAAACAAATAAGATATGGATAATAAAAAAATAGTAGAAATGCTACTCAAGCATGATAGTGATATAGAATGGTTAAAAGAAAATGTTGCGACAAAAAAAGATTTGGAACGAATTTACGAAACATTAGATAAAGTGGTTGAAATTGGCGCGAGAAATTCTCAAGAGCTAACGGTAATGTCTAGAATAATAGAAAGACTGGATAAGAAAGTAGAAGAGCATGACGTTGTTATAAAACAAATGAAGCCGATGCTGGGTATTGTTTAGCTCTTAACCCGTTAATTTTACAGTCGACTGTTGCTTTAAAACATAAGTCGCTCGTGTAAACACGTGATTTCGACAAGATTCTTGACGGTGAGCGACCGCTCACTTAGTATGTGCGTGTAAGCTCACCAAGGCGCCAAAAAGAGCAGTAACGAAAAACTAACAAAAAAAGAATATGACAACTCTTATCATTATGTATGCCGCGAAAATAGCACTGGGTCTTATGCTGATTCCTTTATATAAAGAATATAGGAATAAACAGATCAGGAAGTTAAAAGTAAGACAATGGCGCGCTAGAATTTTAAGCAAGAGGGATTTCGCACAAGCAACTCTTTTTTAACCTAATAATCTTCACAAAATGCAACTACCTACCGAAAAACAAAAAGCGATTCTGCATTACATCGAGAAGTATCAATTGAAAAACGGAGCCTCTCCTACAATTAAGGAAATGCGAATCAGCTTCGGGGTAAGTTCCGATAACAGTATTCTGAAACATCTGAAAGCGCTTGAATCTCAAGGTCTTATCAAGAAAGGGGACACCCCAAGAAGTATCAAGCTTCTAAGCAGCGTGAAGGAACGTATGGATGCGGCGGCTCAAATTTGTAGCTTGCCTCTATTAAGCACAATTCCTGCAGGAGGACCTGCGATCTCTTCTGAAACAGTAATGGATAGAATAGAGATAGGAAAAAGCATGGTCAAGAGTCCTGAGACATCATTTGTACTTCGCGTTAGCGGAAGAAGCATGGAAGGTGCTGGGATTTTCGACGGAGATATGGTTATCGTTATGCAAGGGAAAGAACCGCGAACGGGAGATATAGTTGTTGCACTTGTAGATGGCGCAAATACATTAAAGAGGTTTATAAGAGATGGGCGTCGTACTTATCTAAAAGCTGAAAATCCGGAATACGAAGACATACATCCTGCCGAATCGCTTGAAATTCAAGGCGTTATTACCGGATTGATTAGGACTTATTAGAAGTAGCAGACAGGCGAAGCGATCCAAGTAGCACCTTTTTTATCTTGAAGAGCTTCTCTCGACATGCTTAAATTGCGTGTGCTCTTGTCGTGCCGGGATAGCTCAGAGGTAGAGCAACGCACTCGTAACGCGTAGGTCGTGGGTTCAATTCCCATTCCCGGCTCCAGAGCGCTAAGGAAGTGAAGCGCTCCATGTTCGAGTTCGCGAAACTCATTTTCTCTCCTCAACCATCGCCTCATAAACGCTTTTTTGCGAAGCCCATTCTAATACGCCGGTATCTTGAAGTTTTTGCATTTCTGAAAATAATAACTCGAGAACCTCTTCATTTTCAGATACGAATAATCTCGCCGGTATGTAAAGATTGTATTTTGCGATTCTCGATGTATCGCGATCATCGGCAAGCTCTGTAATATCGTCAACGAGTGCTTCAATATCAGCATTTGTAAACGGACAGTCGTCTTCGCCACAATCAACAGGCGTATTATTACGACCTCCAATCTCTTCCCATCTCGATATATCAAAAGTTTCTCCCGAACTAAGAAGAATATCGCCATCAGAGTCTTCAACGAAATCCTCAGAACTGTCTATCCAAAAAGGATAAAACCGAGAGTCTCCAACAGGGGCCGGATAATGAAAAAAATCACTAATGATCGTTTCATCAGTCCATCCTTCCGGTCTATTATCGAGCGACATTGCAAGATAATGTGCTGCAACGGTTCCATCCATATATGAACATCCTGCTCCTTTTGCGACAGAGTACCAATCTGTTTTTCCACCAACCCCAGAACATCCTAGGTTGTTTTCCGAACCAACCAAATTATCCACAGCCTCTTTACGTTCACTTGTATAAGAAACGGCTTCAGCCATTGGCATCTCTTTTTTCGCAGCTAAATCAACATGAGTGCCAACGCCATGACCTCTTTCAACGGCTTCCATCAATACATTATCATCGAAATTCACACATCCTTGCGCAAATGGTAATGCGCTCTCAAGCGTTAGAATGGCATCATACTGCTCGGCAATATCCATCCCGTATCGCAATTTTTCCGCAATACTATTGAAATAAAATTCGTTACTCGCAGCCGTATCCCAACCTTCTTCCAGATGAGTCATGGTCGTTAGATATAAAAGTTCAGTCGTCTCAATTTCGGTATCAACTATTGGGGTTGGATTTCGATCCTTGATTATATAAACAGCCATTCCTATAAAGATTATCGACAAAACGACAATTGCGAATTTGCTTTTCATCTTTTTGGATTAAATTGTATTCTTCGAATGTATGATATTCGTAATTCGACCAATATGCCATTTGTAAAAATAGTAATTTATACGCCCTTGTCGCATGCCGATAAAATTCGCCAAGCATTAGCGCAGTCTGGAGCGGGCCACATCGGCAATTACGACGCATGCTCTTTTTCCGTAAAAGGTACCGGAAGATTTCGACCACTTAAGGGATCCAAGCCGTTCATAGGAAAGGAAGGCGAGATAGAAGAGGTGGAAGAGGAGAGAATTGAAACGATTTGCACCCAAGAGAACCTCCAAAAAGCATTAAAAGAAGTGAAACGTGTTCATCCGTACGAAGAGCCTGTAATAGACATATATCCGCTCTTAGATATATAATCTCATTCCTATCGGCATTCGGTATTCTATATTCGTAATTCCTCTTCGCATGCCAACTCCAATGATGCAACAATATGAGGAGATTCGCGCGAAACACGCGGACTGTATATTGTTTTTCAGGCTTGGGGATTTTTATGAAATGTTCGGAGAAGATGCGATCACCGCTTCCAAGATTCTCAATATCACTCTTACCGCTCGAAACAAAGGCGACAACCGAGTTCCGATGTGCGGAGTTCCGTATCATGCGGCGGAAAATTACATAGCCAAGCTCACTCGCGCAGGCAAGTGCGTTGCGATTTGCGAGCAAACAAGCGATCCGAATTTGCCGGGGATAGTTGAGCGCGAAGTTGTGAGAATAGTGACTCCGGGAACGACATTTAATGAAAATATAATTGAGAACAAGACGAATAATTTTCTTATAAGTATTTTTCCTAAACAGACCTATTTCGGTCTTGCGGTTTGCGACCTTACAACGGGAGAATTCAAAGTAACAGAGCTTAACGGATACAGCGAATTAAGAACGGAAATCATAAGAATAAAACCTGCGGAATGCGTGATCAGAAAAGATTTTCTTGAGGAGGAAGGCTTAAAAAAATTCCTGCATGAATTCGAAGACATGTGCGTATTTGCGTTTGAAACGTTTGAAGATCCTTATAAGTTTCTGCTCGCGCATTTCAATACGCGAAGTATGGAAGGATTTGGGATAGAGAGATGGCCTTTTGGCATGCGCGCCGGCGGAATTCTCCTCTCTTACTTAAAACAAACTCAAAAAAGCGACCTTAAACACATAACACGCATAAATTCATATTCGACAGCTGAAACCATGCTGCTCGACGAAGCAACTATTCAGAATCTTGAACTGGTTGCAACTCTTCGAGAAGGCAAGCGCGAAGGTTCTCTTCTCGGAGTAATCGATTCGACGGCAACAGCTATGGGTGGACGTATGTTGAAGAAATGGCTGCTTCGTCCGCTGCTTAAAAAAGAGGAAATAGATGCGCGTCTCGATGGTGTCTTGGAGCTTACGCGCAAACCGACTTTAAGAAACGACTTGCGCGCCAAACTCGGAACCATGTTGGATTTGGAAAGATTAATTGCGCGATTGAGCTGCGCAACAGGGAATGCTAGAGATTTGATAGCACTGAAAATTTCACTCCAAACAGTTCCGGAGATGAAGAAAATCCTCTCCAGTGCCGAGTCGGAAATTCTGAAAAAAGCAAACGAACGCCTGTTCGAAATAGAGAAATTAACAGATTTAATCGAAAAGGCGATTTTGGATGAGCCAAAAATGATTTTGCGTGAGGGAGGTCTTATAAAAAAAGGATTTTTCCGCGAACTTGATGACTTGCGCAACTTGAGCACGGAAGGGAAAACTTTTATCCAAAATCTTCAACAGAGGGAAATAGCTCGTACGGGAATCAGCTCGTTAAAAGTCAGATTCAATAAGGTTTTCGGATATTATATAGAAGTGAGCAAAGCGAATTTGAGCCTTGTGCCACCGGATTATATCCGCAAGCAAACACTTGTGAACGCTGAGAGATTTGTGACGCCGGAACTGCAGGAGTATGAAGAAAAAGTTCTTACCGCGGAAGAAAAAATAATCGAGCTCGAATATAAAATTTTCTTGGAAGTGAAATCTCAGGCGCTGGAATTCATAGAGGAAATTCAGGCTGATGCTGAGATAATCGGAATACTTGATGTAATCGGATCTTTTGCGGAAACTGCTGTGAAAAACCGTTACTGCAGACCTGAAGTTACAAATAAACAATTATTGAAAATAAAAGAAGGCCGCCATCCGGTTGTAGAGCAAATGACATTTGCGAGAACGTTCGTATCGAACGATTCATTCCTCGACCATGAGAATAGGCAGTTGTTGCTTATTACGGGTCCGAACATGAGCGGCAAGTCGACTTATTTGCGCCAAGTTGCACTCATAACCTTGATGGCGCATATCGGCTCGTTCGTTCCGGCAGCCTCTGCTGAGATTGGATTAACAGATAGAATTTTCACGCGCGTCGGTGCTTCTGACAACCTTGTAAGAGGCCAAAGTACATTCATGGTCGAGATGCAGGAGACTGCGAACATTATCAACAATGCGACAGAAAGAAGCTTGATAATCCTCGATGAAATAGGTCGCGGTACTAGTACTTACGACGGGATGTCGATTGCATGGGCGATTTGCGAATATATTCACGATAAGATTAAGGCGAAGACGTTATTCGCAACGCATTATCACGAACTTATACCTGTTGTTGAGAGATTGGAAAAAGGGGTGAACTGCCATGTCACGGCAAAAGAAGATAAGGATAAGGGTATAATATTTTTATATAAAATTCTTGAAGGCGGTATAGATAAAAGCTACGGTATTGAAGTTGGACGTCTGGCCGGCCTGCCCGTAGAGATAACAAGCAAAGCTAAACAAATTCTTGAAGAACTTGAGGAAGGAGTTGTAGAGCGCGGTATCAAAGAACGGCTTGCAAAAGGCAAAACTCGCGTACCGGAAGATCAGATGAATATCTTTGGCCAAGCGACAAGCACATACGCTGATTCTCGAGAACCGGGCAAATTAACACATCCTGCTCTTGAAGCTCTCAAAAAAATTGATATAAATACTTTGACACCGCTTGAAGCACTAAAAAAACTTGATGAACTTACAAGGCTATAGAACAAGATTTAGAAAATCTCTCGGCAAAGAGTACGTTTCGGTGATGTTTGATATAGATGGAACGCTTACTGAAATAGGTGAATCGAAAATCCCCCAGTCTCTAGCGCAAAACCTTGCCGATCTTAGCTTGAAGATGCCTCTGGCTTTTGTGACGGGACGAACGATTTCGCATACTCGCGATAAAATTTTATCTCAAATTCTCGCTCTCTCCAGTAATCCGTTGAAAACGCAAAAAAACTGGTATTTCATATGTGAAAACGGCGCGCTTGGATATTTTTTCGACACTCGCAAAAAGAAATATGATCTTTTTTATGAAATAAAATGGGATATGCAAAGGCTCGATAGAAAAGCGCTTAAGGCGGAACTTGAGCATGGACTTAAGAAGCTCTGTGAATCTGTTGAAGAGAGGCATACTCAGTTGCTTTTGAGACCTACAGGACCCGGAATGACAGTGGCAATCGCCAAAAAAGGAGCGCAAATACTTGAGAAATTCGAGTATGGAGATGAGTTTGAAATATTGGATTCGGATTTGGCGGTTCATATAAGTCCGAAGAACGCCAATAAGGATCAAGGGGTCAAAAGATTGGCGGAATTTCTTGTCGCGAAAAGAGGCATAGACGCAGGAAGAAATGCTCAGAAAATAGTTGTGATAGGAGATCAACCCAGTATCGGGAAGAACGATCATGCTCTTTTGAAAGGGAAATTCGGCACGCCGTTTACGGTAGGAGATATATCGTCAGAGAAGTGGCCATTGCCTATATTTGATGGAAAGGGGAATAGATTAAAAGGTCCAAAAGGTACGGAGTGGTTGGTGTCGGCGATTAGCATTGCAAACAGGTGATTTTCTCTTGCGTTAGCCAAGCCCCTCTGGTAACTTACCTTTCGCCTTATTTAAATTTATCTTTCTGCCCTTGTTTAAGGCTAATAAGGGTAGTAACCAAAGAAAGAACATGCCAAAAACATTTTCTGAAGCTCGACAATACGAGCTTATGGTCATCTTCGGAGCTGATAAGAGCGACGATGTGATCGCAAAACAACTCGAAACGATCAAGAAACTCATTACCGATGGTGATGGGAAGGTTTTACTTGAGGACGTTTGGGGTAGGAGAGACATGAAGTACAGGATAAAAGGTCAAGATGTCGGGTACTACGTTGTCCTGAATTTCAAAGGAGAATCTGCAAAAATGAAAGAATTGAGAGAGGCGCTAAGAATTGATGCGTCTATCTTGAGGTCTTTATTGATCAAGGTTCCGGATGACTATATCCCAACCAAAACAACAGAGGCGGATTTGGACTTCAGCAAGAAGGTGAAGGTAAAAGAAGGACCAAAGGAAGAAAAACCGGTTGTTGAGAAGAAAGAAAAGCCGGTGAAGAAGACTGTAAAGAAAGAAGAAGTTGAAGAAGTGAAAGAGGAAGTTAAGGAAGAAGAGAAGCCAAAGAAAGTTAAGAAGACTGTCAAGAAAGAAGAAGTTAAGGAAGAGGTCGAGGAAGTAAAAGAAGAGAAGAAAGAAGAAAAGAAGAAAACAGCTAAGAAAGACGATAGCTTGGATGATTTGGATAGGAAACTGAAGGCTATCATGGACGATACTGATATAGACATCAGTATTTAGTAGGCCGGTAGCGAACCTGCCTGTCGGCAGACAGGGCGGACGGCCCATACTATAAGTCCGATTGCGTATGCAATCTCCATATAAATTATCAACGTAAAACTTAATAACTAGAACAATGAGAACAGTAAACAAGGTAATACTTATCGGTAACTTGACCCGCGATCCTGAATTAAAAGAAACTCAAGGCGGGCAAAAAATCGCAACATTCGGAGTTGCAACAAACAGAGAATGGGTCACGTCAAATGCGGAAAAACACGAATCCGCAGAATTTACAGAGTGCGTTGCATGGTCTAGATTGGCTGAAATCTGCGCAAACCTTCTCAAAAAAGGGAATTTGGTTTATGTAGAAGGCTATTTGAAGACTCGCGTTTGGGATTTACCGGATGGAACAAGAAAACACAGAACGGAAGTTGTCGTTGAAGATATGATAATTTTGGAGAAGAAAAAGAATGGCGGTTCCGCACTCGGAGCTACTGAAGAAATGCTCCCTGTAAGTGAAGAATCCGCTCCTGCGGCTGATGCGGTAAGTGCTGACATCGACGCAACATTCGAAGGTTAATTTTTAATCTGTTTCGCATTAGCGAAACTGAAATAATAATCTCTCACCAAACAATATGAAAAAATGTCATTTTTGCACAGACGCAGTTGAATACATAGATTACAAAAAGCTTAGCAAGCTAAGATCTCATGTAACGAGCTTCAACAGAATACAGGCCAGAAGATACAGCAAACTCTGCTTACATCACCAAAAGCAAGTTGCACGAGCTGTGAAAATCGCCAGAGAAATGGCATTGTTGCCATTCGTTCCGTGATGGTTCGCAATAAGCAAAACTCAAATCGAAAACCCCGTTCCGACGGGGTTTTTTTGTATCTGTTTGTGGCTTCGCTAAGCCCTGCATTCGGCATTCGGAATCAGGCGTCCCTACCCAAGGGTTGTTTTACTGATGTAAATATGCTATAATAATAAGATTTTAAAACCGCGAATGAATATGCAAAATGAAGAAAAACAAAATTTTGGAGTTCCGATTCTGTCGTGGATTGCGCCGGAATATGTGAAAAACGAGAAGGGAACTGTTTGGGTTACGATGGCGATTTCAATTACAGCGGGATTGATAGCATATGCCATACTTACCAAATCTTGGACTATGTCGGCAGCTTTTTTCATGCTGGCTATTGTATATTTCATCGAGCACAAAACAAAACCTGAGAATATACCGATAGAGATTACAGAAATGGGAGTCAAAGTGAAGGATAGATTTTATCCTTTCAGCCATTTCAAGACGTTTTGGATTATCTACAATCCTCCAATGGTTAAGACTCTGCATATGAGGTTTGCAAGCAGAAATAACAGGGATCTACTGATTCAACTTGGAGATCAAGATCCGGTGAAGGTCAGGAATTTGCTACTTACTCAACTCCCAGAATGGGAAGGGAAAGAAGAGGCTATAACAGATATTTTAACGAGAGTCTTTAAACTATAAAATGGCACAACAAGAAAAAAAACAAGATACGGTATTGGAGCACTCTCAATCAGAGGCTGATTCAAGACTGGACAAGAGGATTGAAGAGGTTTTCGGTGGATCTGTGAAAGGTCAGCCGAAGGGCAAATTCACAATGGAGAAAGCAAAAGAAGCTGCGGAATTTTCTTCGGAAAAGATAACCGGCAAAATGCAGTCGGAAATAGATTCGGCAAAAACGGAAAAAGGTGCCGCAACTCAGGCATATGAAGACGCAAAGACGGAAATCAGAGAACGTCACAAGAATGCTCTTGGAAAGCTTTATGACAGAATAGTGTCAGTATTGAAATTATCGGGAGGTGAAAATAGAAAAATAGATGAACAAGATGAGTTCTTGGATACTGTGAGATATGCGATCCCCATGATTAACTCGATCAACTTGGCGGAGCTTGTGAATACGGCGAATGGAGAGAAGATTTATAGCGGGGCTCACGAAGAGAATAAAGAACTTTTTGTGATTACGGAAAAAGTTGCCAATAAAGAGGCTTTGACGGAACAGGATTACAAAAATATTGCCAATAGGCTTGTGGACATTGCCGGTCAGTCGGTTAATTTCGCAAAAATGGATGATCTCAGGAGGTCAATATCGCTTATAAGTCAGACAACGGCGGTTTCGGTAATGGTATTTTTATCGCCGAGCCAAAGATTCGAAGTCGCGAAACATCTTGCTGACGATCATGGCGATAAGGGAGCAAAAATAGTGAGTAATCTCACAAAGGTTAATATATTTACAGTTTCGCAAATGGAAGAGTTTTTGAAGTATGGAAAGGGTAAAATCTCGCAAAAGACATATGACGAGTTAATGAAAACGGTTAGAGATGGAACATATGGAAAAGCTCAAGAAGCTATGAACAAGCTTGATAAGACGACAATGGAAGATCTTACAAAATGGTTCCACGGTACATTTGCATCCGAAGAAATAACATATAAGAATGTGCTTTTTTGGGAAGTGGGTAGGTATGTGTTGCTTGGAACTGCATTCCTGAATTTGATTGTTAATGCAAAAAACAAAGATGTTGGAGGTATATTGTTTAACGTTCCAATGTGGGCGAGCTTGGGAGGCGTGGCATATATTTATAACGATGTTACAAAAGGCGGTTTGGAAAAAGCGCTCGCGAAAAAATCCGAAGCGGAACAGAGAGCAGACACGCTGAATAAGAAAGAAAACGATTTTCGCGCTGATTTCCAGAGGCATCCGCAGTTGGCAAGATGGTTTATGGATAACTTGTCGGCTGTAAACAATGGATTTGAGAAGGTTAACGTGAAACACGACAAGCAAGTTGTGCCTATGACTTTTGCAGATATGGGAGTGTCAAATCCGGGAGAGAAGGACGGGCGCAAAGATGCGCTTCTCGAGACTACGATAAGCGAGTGGTACGCGACACTTTATTTCGATATAGGAAAAGTAGATCCGAAAACGGATCAGAAAAAGTATTTGTACGACGTAATTAACGGCAAACCTGAAATAGCATAATAATCAAAAATGTCAGAAAATTCTTATACAACTCGTGAGGTAATGCAGAACCAAGTGATTCCGGCTCTAAGGTCGGTCATGCGTAATGCAAACGTTGATGGCGAGGTGCGATCACTTCTGAATAATCCGACTCTTGCAACGGACTCGCTCAAACAGAGCGTCGCTGACAGATACCTTGCACCGTTTTTCGGGAAAGATAAAGATGCGCAGTTATTACTGCTCAATGAAATGCTGAAAACGGCTTCGACAAAAGAAAAGCTGGAATTGTTGAAAGACTTTCTTGAAGGAATACCAGCTTACGGTGGAGGATTCGATCCTAAGAAATTCCTTGAGAACACATCAAGAAAAGTTGCGGAAAGAGTTAAGCCGAAAATATCGGGATTCATAACGCAGAACGATGAAAACAGCGTGGAAAGAGCGGTCGGGAACCAAGAAAGAGAGGATGCCGAATTGGAGAAAGAGGTTGGGAGCATGCAAAGCACTCAAACGACTTTTAAGTTCGATCCGAACAAAATTGAACTGCCTATTGAACAAAAAGTTGCAGTTCCGTTTCCGCCACTTCCAATACTTCCGCCGCCACCAATACCGCAAATGTCGCCGGAAGAATCTTATGTGAAAAATCAGGTTGAAGGCGCAAAAATAAAAGTTCCAGAGACTCCAAAAGAGCCGGTAAAGAATGAAATACCTGCAACACCGATGGCTGCGGAAAATGAACGAGCTAAGAAATACAACAAAGGAGTTGACGAAGTCGGAGAGGAAGTCGCGAAAGACGCAAGCAAGGCCGCCGAGAAATCCGGACAGACGGTTACGACACAAACAAAAAATAAAAAAACTATTATGTCGAGAATTATGAGTCCGACAGGGATCGGAGTTTTAACAGGATTGGGTACAGGGGGCGTTGTCGGAGGAATATTTGGATTGGAATTAATAAGTTAAAATGAAAAATTTAAAAGAAAAACTAGCACACATAAAAGTAAGGGCGGCAGTTATTATGCCGGCAGTTCTTATATGCGTATTGATTCCTCTGACTGCATTTGCGGCTACCAAGAGCGCTTCAGATGAGGCGATTGAAAAATTGCAGACTTTTGTAAATACGGCTTTTGGAGTTGTGCATGCGATTTTCTGGCCGATACTTCTTCTTATAGGAAGTTTGATGGATAACGATCTTATATTCGGCCCGACTGTCGGAGAGAAATTGAGAGAAATATGGGTGGTGATTAGAAATATAGTTAATATCGCATTCGTTTTCGTGTTGCTGGTTGTCGCCTTTTATAATGTTACGGGGTTGGGGGGCGAAGGGAATTTCGCTCTCAAATCAGTCCTTCCAAAATTCGTAATTGCGCTTATAGCGGTCAACTTCTCATTCTTCATATGCAAAGTGATACTGGACGCTTCAAATATAGTTGCTATGTCTGTATATGATCTTACAGGCTCTTACAACAGCGAGACGGCGACGGAAATACATGACGAAGCGGAGAGTACGATATGCCAAAACATATCTTATCAAAACTGTATAAAATCAAGTGGCGGTTCGTCCGATTCGGGATCCTCCGGCAGCGATGCGGGAGTGGAAAGCGGAGAAAGCTCCCCTCTTACATGTACAGATTCCGATACCGGATCTGAATATAAAATTACATGGGAAACGAAAAGCGCTCCGGCGCTATCGAAGATTTTCTGTTGCGATACGACGGACATGGAGGATCAAGAGGAGGGAGGAGAAGTAACCCAAAAAGCCGATACGACATGTACATCTTCCGCTGCGAATATATCATCATACGATAGCGTTAAGAGTGCGTCGGGAACAGTCTATCCGGTATTTAACAGTTTCGGAGAGAGTTTTTTCAAAACGGTAGATCAGAACAATATAGGCGTGATCATGGCGATCAATTTGGGAAGTTTGAACGAACTTACGCAAACCGCGGAAGTTGGTAATCTTACATTAAAACAGCTTACGATAAACGGAATATTCGGGATAGTGATGTACTTGGTGTTCGGATTCGCTTATGCAGCCTTGTTCTGTGTCTTATTGGCAAGGGTTGTTGTTCTATGGATGGTTATAGCGCTGTCGCCAATAATAGCGCTTACGACGGTAATGCCTCAAATAGGACAGTACGCATCCGAGCTTAAACTCGGCGAAAGATTCATACAGCACATCATCGCCCCGATAGTGATAGGGCTCTCCATGTCTATCGGATATGTGATGATCAATGCCATGAAAAACGATAAAGGCGGAATAGACTTTGGAGGGGGAGATATAAACTTTGATATAGCTAGTTCCGGGGATGTCAGTGGCCAACTTCTAACATCGAACGTCAGCGACATTCATCAATTGATGCTTGCCGCGCTTGCTGTCGCGATAGTATGGATGGGCGTTTTCGGAGCGGCAGACAAGACTCTTGCCGGTTCGATTACGGGCAAGATAAAAGAGGCAGGTATAAGCGCCGCCAAGTTCGTAGGCACCTTGCCGAAATATGCACCGTTTATGCCTATGATGACGGGAAGCAAAGGCGTAGAGCCTTACAGTTTCAGCGATATTACGGGTATATTGAATTCAATAAAAAGCGCACCTGAAAGCAGATCGAGATCAAAAGTCAGCGAATGGGCTCAAGAATCTGGTCTTAATGATTGGATGAGAGGCGAAGGTACGGCTGAATACTCGAAGCTTTTCGATAAATATAAAGATGCGGAAAGAGGAAGCAAAATACAGGGTGAAAATCTTAAAACCATGTTAGCATCGGGCGAAGTCAAGGCAACTAATTTGGGAGAAGTTGTCGCGGAAATGAAAAGAACAAAAGGACTTGAAAATGCAACCATACCGACAGACGTTGCAGGATTCAATAGATGGATGGAGACAAATCAATCAACACTTCGTGGTGCTTACGGCGGTACGGATTTCACGGGCGTGCAATTGAAGCCAAAACAATCAAGCGGATCTGAAGAATCGGCTACAACGGAAGGTGGAGATGAAGGTGGTGGAGATGCAAAAGCAAATTTCACAACCATATTCAATGGCAGTCAAACTGCGACTGAAAAAGTGAAATCCGCAAAAGATCAGAACCTTGTATCAGGAGGAACCGATCAACAATTGGAAGCACTCATGACATATCTTGCTGCAAATAAAGGTCAGGCGGACACGGTACTTAAATTTACTGCCGATGGTAAGCAGGTAGATGTTGCGGCATCAACGACGGCGATGCAAGCGGCTCAAAACCCAAGTGGCGGTTCGCCAGCTCAGGGCAGCGGAGCGCCGGCTAACGGCACAGGAAGTACGCCTCCTCCAACAACGCCACCACCAGCCGCCAAATAAAAACCTCTTTAAATGTTCAAATACAATCCCTACAATTCGTTCATGAAAGAAAACAGACTCATATATATGGCTGGACCTGCAACGCCGGGTACTCCGGGAACACCGGGAACTCCGACGACGCCGACTCCTCCTCCAGCGGAGGAAGAACAGCAAAGACGAAATCAAGGTTTGGATTTGATTAACGCCGATCAGCAAAATGAACAGCTTAGGCATTATTCAAGCAAGACTCTTGAAGAATTAAATAGATTAAAAGAAAAAACAGTCCCGTTCATCGAAGACAACAGTATAGTGAGCGAAATGGATCAAAACATAAGCGAAATAAACGAATACAATTACTATGGGAAATTCCTGCAGCATACGTTGAGATCGATAGATACAAATAATAGTTTTTGGCTGTTGCCTGCGGAGACGGAAGGCAAAGCGGAAAGTTTGCAGGCTTTTAAAGACAGCCTTTTTCATGCACGCAAAACTCTCGGCATCAGCGGTGTTTCGACAGCGAGTATAGATGCCGTTGCAACCAAGAAACAAGCGATGGACGTGGTTAGAAGCATGATGAGAAAGGTAAAAGAGCAAAAAGACAAAGCGGAACGAACTTTCTTGGATAGAGTCGATTCGACTTTGCTTCGCGAGATAGACAAAATAGAAGAAAATTATAAGAACTCTCCGCAAAAAACGGAGGCGATGAAAAAACAGGTTGCGGCATTGAGAGAAACGATAGACCTTTTGAGGAAAATTTCAGGCAAATCAAAACCGCAAAGAATTCAAATACTTACAGAATACACCGGATCAAACGAATACATACATTTGGGCACTCCGAGCGAACAAGTGAAAGAGTTGGAGCGTCATGTGCAAGGAGCTCCGGGCGTAAGAGAGGCGTTGATAGGATTAAAAGCGCATCTTTTATCTTATGGTGTAAAGGCTGGAGATGTGAACAATTTGCGCCAAATAATTCTCGGCCTGTTAAACAAACACGTTGCCAGAGAAACAAATTTAAACAAAAAAAAGAAACTGACATCGGTTCGAGAGAAGCTTCAAGACATGGACGAGTCAACCAGAGAAATGAAGGACTTCATAGGGTCCAACTGGTATCTGATTTCACCGGAGGAATACGAAGTTGATATGACAACCGAGGAGTTGAAAAGTATCGATGAAGAACCTGATTTTACGAACGATATAACCATGAGGCTCGAGCTGATGCATGGCATCAAAGCGCGCGAAGGCTATTCAGAAGAAGCGAAAACCGACTCGAAAAAATCAGAGAACGTCGATACGGCATCTGTAGAAAAGAGCTTCAGAGAATTGCGTGAAGAAAAGAAGAAAAAAGTCGATCCGTTGGTCGCGGCGATAAAAGGCAAAGCGCAAGCGATGATAGATAGAATAGACAACGAATTATTCCCAATAATAAGCACGCAATTCAAAGGCGAAGATAAAAAGGATTTAAAAGATCAGCATACGGAAGGCCTTGTAAGTGCGAAAAAAAGCCTTGCGGGATGGATGGATATGGACAAGACATACGACATGATGCTCGAAGGGCCGGCGGCTTTCGAATGGGAGATAGATAAAGATGGGAATGTAATAGAAAAAGAAGGCGTAAATCCGGGTATTGCGCAATATATAGCATTGGCCACCGATCCAAGAGCGAGCGAATCTGTGAAAAAAGGAGCTCTGCTCTCGGCGACAGAAATGATGGATTTGGCAAAGGCGACATTGGACGATCCGAAAAACGTGCTCGAAAAATTCATGCCGGAATATAATAATTCAATTTCCGGTTACAAAACGCATCTTCTTAATAAAACAAGGCAGTCTCTGAATACAAAATATCAGATATACTTCCTTTCGGTGCAAGACTTTCAACACATGGGAGAGAAGCTGGTAGAGTGGGCGAAAAGAAAATACAACAGACGTTCGGACGCACATATGGGTGATTTCGGTACGAAACTTTTCAAGGGCTTGCCCGGTCCGCTCAAAACCGCATCAAACGAGTTCGACAGATTAAAAGAACACGCTGAAATTGAGGAAGTCGAACAGTATGAAAATGCTTATAAGAACAAGGATGCTTGGATGATTATGGAGAAAATGGAAACCACGAAAAACGTGGATGAGTTTAAGGCTTGTATAAAACTTCTTTCACATCATGGACGTATGAGGTGGGAGAATATCAAGTTTTGGAAACAGCTTATGTATTTCTCTCACGGTACAGTTCAGTTCGATGTTAACAATCCGGAAGCTGAAACAGGGAGGAAACATATGTTTGAAGAAAAACTTTCGAAAGCGATCGGTTACATATGGGATTTCGATACTTATGAAAAATGGGTGCAGGAAAATGGCACGAATGCCGGTCAAGAACGTGAAAAATACAACAGTTATTGTGATCAAACCGCCGAATCGGCCGGAGGTATAGATGGTGCCATGGCGACAATGTTGAGTGCATATAAGGCAGAAAAGAAACACGGACATATCCCGAAAATCGATCCTCATAAATTCGAAAAACTGATTCATTACGGTATAGATAAAGGTAAAGGTTCTCCTGAATCCAAGTTGTACTTCTTGATTCAAGGGGTGGCATGTGGACTTCTGCCTCACAGTACTTTGTCAAAGATAAGCAGTTTGAAAATCAATGACTATCCGGTAATAGATCTTCTTGGTTCAGGTACGGAAAGAGGAGAGAGACCTACGCCGAAGGACGTGAAAGAATGGGCGAGAATAGACTGGGACTTAAATCAACCAGGAGCCGCTTTTCATAAATGGTGGTACACAAAACTGCTACATATGCCGAAAATTTATCAGCGCGTAAGTAAAGCGCTGGTGCAAGGTATCTCGCAGGATCATGATGATGCAACAGGATGGTTTGGAGCTGCGGATATGAATACGATGAAGACTGTATTATCGGAAAACGCACAAGGTTTAAGAATGCCTCCTACGGGTATTCAAAACGCGACTGTGGGCATTTTGCATTATTTTGATAACCTTATGGAATTTGGGAATGAATTGCCTCTTGAGGGAGAAAGCGGTTTGTACGATCAATTCGCAAGACTTGCCGGAGCGTTTGCGGTTATGGACGGTATTACATCGGATAGAATGTTCAAAGGCCATTTGAATTATTTCAGATGGAGAGGGTCGGATGAAAGAGAGCCTAGATCGACATATCTTTATAAATCATCTTACGGAAGAGGAACTGGCGGCGCCGACTTGGCCGCAAAAGGTAGAAAAACGCAATTGGGTTTCACATCGGGATTGCGAACGAAAGACTACGTTTCTACAATTCGCGAATACATGGCTATTTTTGACAAGGATTATTTCGGTTTCCTTATGAACAAATCTTCTTCAGCAAGTCCTGGCGATATAGCCGGACTTGTAAATCAAATGAAAGCGAGATACGGCCAGAATGTATTCGAAGGTAAAGATCCGACAACGGGGGATGCACTGCATGAAGCGACGCAAATATTCGTAAAAAATGCAATGCGGACAAATGAAGGGAAAAGAAGATTTATGTCCATGAGATCGACAATTTTGCAAGACCACAGAGATTTGATAAAAACTACTGGTATTCAAACAGACTGTGTATTCTCAAGACTCGACTACATAAATCAACACAAGAAAGAACTCGATGATGAAATAGCTGGTAAAGGGCATGGATTGCATAGCCATGCATTACACGCCGCAGGTGCGCATGGAGAAGGATCTATCGAAAATCAACAAGGACATAAACTTGCAGCATAGATGTGCACAGGCTATTGGAAAACCGCCTGAGCCTCTTTCGCCACTCGCGCAACAAATTCATCCTTTCCGACAACCTCCTGTTTTTTTGTCGCATAATCTCTTACCGCGACAGTCTTATCGGCAACCTCTTTTTCGCCGACAACAAGCATGTAAGGAATTTTCATCATTTCTGCAGAGCGAATTTTCTTCCCAAGACTTTCATCGGAGTCGTCGAGACGAACACGAACTCCAGCGGCTTTCAGTTGCGCGAACAACTCAGAAGCATATTCGTTGAATTTCTCGCTCACCGGCAAAATCTTCACCTGAATAGGAGCAAGCCAAACAGGGAATGCACCTGCATAATGTTCGATCAAGAAGCCGACAAAACGTTCGTGAGTTCCGAGCGGTGCGCGATGAATACATAGCGGAGTTTCTTCTTTCCCATTCTCATCTATATAAGTTAGTTCGAATCTTCTTGGCACCGCGAAATCAACTTGGTTCGTAGCCAGAGTGAACTCGCGTCCAATCGCGCTCCAAACCTGCACATCGATTTTTGGTCCATAGAAAGCGGCCTCATTGGGGACCTCGATAAACGGAGTCTTGGTTTTTATCAAAACATTTCGGACCATGTCCTCGGTCTTCTTCCAGAGAGCAGGCTCGTTAACGAATTTCTCACCAAGTTTTTTCGGATCATGAGTTGAAAATCTCATCACGTATTTTTCAATTCCAAAAATCTCAAAATACTTCAAGTACATCTCGTTAACCGCTTGAAACTCTTGCTCGAACTGCGCCTCGGTGCAGTAGATGTGCGCATCATTCATCTGCAAAGATCGAACTCGCATAAGCCCGAACAACTCGCCAGTCTGTTCGTAGCGGTAGCAAGTTCCATATTCGGCAAGACGCAGAGGCAAATCACGATAGCTCCTCTTCACGCCTCCGAAAATCTTGTGATGATGAGGGCAGTTCATCGCTTTCAAATAATATTTAACTCCATCAACATCCATCGGTGGGAACATCGATTCCTTATAATAGGGCAAGTGTCCGCTCTTGATGTACATAGACTCTTTCGCTAAATGTGGAGTCCTGACTCTTACATAACCTGCACGATCCTCGACAACTTTCGCCAATTTTTCAAGCATCTCAATAAGAACTCCGCCATTCGGCATCCATAACGGCAATCCGGGTCCGACATCTTCATCGAATAGGAAGATTTCAAGCTCTTTCCCTAGTTTGCGATGATCTCTTTTCTTAGCTTCTTCAAGCATTTTCATATAAGCATCCAATTCCGGCTGTGTTGCAAAACAAACGCCATAAATTCTCTGAAGCATCTTGTTTTTCTCATCTCCGCGCCAATAAGCACCGGCGATTGTTGTGAGCTTAAACGCGCCAACTTGTCCGGAATGATCTACGTGAGGTCCGCGGCACATGTCTATAAAAGTTGCCTCTCCACTTGGCATGAAATTTTCATAAAAACTTATCTCGCGTTCCCCCTCTTTCTTAAGATCCTCAGCCATCTCAACTTTGTAAGTCTGTCCGGCCCCGCTCAAGAGAGAAATGGCCTCGTCTATAGGAACTGATTTCTGCACGAATCTCTGGGCATTCTTGACGATTTGCTTCATCTTTTTCTCAAGCAAAACCAGATCCTCCGGTATGAGAGTGCGAGGCAGGTCGAAGTCATAATAGAATCCATTATCGATATCTGGACCGATTGCCAGCTTGGCATCAGGGAACATCTGCATGACCGCTTGCGCAAGGACGTGCGAACACGAGTGGCGCATAGTTGATAGTTCGAAAACTTTTTTCTCTTTTGACATATGATAGTTGTTTAAAAATAACCTGTAGAAATTATCTACAAGGGTCCTTTTATGGACGGTTCCACCTTGTTTCTCCGCACTTGGCGGAGCGCTCTTGTGAAAATGTTTTGATTCTCAAGGTAGTATTTTACAAGTCTTGTTTCAGAAGGCTTTCAGCCGCGACCTTCATTCTCTTTCGAAACAATTTCTTGAAAACATGTCCTTAAGCAAAAAAATTATATCCTTGAAAAGCCACCTGTGTCAATTCGTTTGACATAAGGGGAGGTAATTGTGTATAAAAAAGTCTAAATTTTAACAAAACATATATGGGAACAAGTATACCTAGCCCTCACGGAGTTAGCTTAGATCAAACAACAGTAATTCCGAATAAGTCGATCGGTGCCTTGAAACCGGGCGATGCCGGATATGAAGAACCTACAGGAGAGCCTGTTATTGAAGGAGATTTTGATCCGACTATAAATCTAAGAGAAAGCGCAAGGAGTATTCTGCCGAACGCTATGATAGACGAAGAAGATCCACCGAAACTTTAATTGCAATCGTCCAACAAACCTTATACCCTTAATTGCGATATAAGGTTTTTTTATGTTCATATCACGACTCGAATTAGAGAATTTCCGTAATTTCCCGTCTTTAGACCTGAATTTCAGCGAAGAAAAAAATCTTACGGTTTTGTTTGGCGAAAACGGCCAAGGCAAAACGAATATTTTGGAAAGTATTTACTCCCTTGCGCTCACAAGATCATTCCGCACCAAGAATTTTCAAGATGCGATCATGTGGGGGCGTGAACATGGGCGTATAAAAGGCGAGATCGCGAATAAGGAGCGTACGCACAAACTCGAGATAGCTTTTACAGGTGGTCCATCCAAGCAGAAACGCCTCAAAAAAGAAGGCGTAACGGTTGAAAGCAAAAAATATCTTCACCATCTGACAGCAGTGATGTTCTCGCCGGAAGATGTTCATATAATAATCGGCGAGCCGGATGACAGAAGGAAATATTTGAATCTGATAGGAGTCCAAGTCTTCCGTGGATTTTTGGAAATCTTGGTTTCTTATAACAGAGCACTCAAAAACAGAAATGAGATTTTGAAATCCATTGCAAAAGGGAGAAGTAAGATTGCGGATCTGGAAATTTGGGATGAATGCTTGGCTGAGACAGGTTTGGAAATTTTTGCCCGAAGACAGGAAATACTCGATTACATCGGCAACAAGATGAACGCGAAATATCATGAGCTTTCCGGTAACGGAGGCGAAATTGATATACAAAGAAAAACGTATATACCTCTCACAAAAGAGGAATATCTATCACGCCTGAACGAATCTCAGGATTTTGATATTAGGATGCATAAGACCAATTTCGGTCCACACAGAGATGACTTCATGATGACCTTGGGCGGACACGAGATTAAGAAATTCTGTTCTCGTGGAGAGTGCAGAACGATAGTTCTGGCTCTCAAATTGATAGAGATGGAGTTCGTAGAAGGGCAAACGGGAGAAAAACCGATTTTACTTCTTGATGACGTATTGTCGGAGCTCGATCATAAGCACCAAGAGCATTTGATTAAAGCGATATCGGGATATCAGACGTTTTTGACTACGACTTGCGCCGAACATTTGGATAAATTCGGAGGGAACAGGATTGAAATGGTGGAGGTAAGATCAGGCGTATGTACCCACGCGGATTGCCCAGTCGGCTAAAATATGTTATAATAATAGGATAGTAAATAACATATTTCATGCCATCAGCGCATCTCCTGAAAATTCTGGTTTCGATAGCGCTTGCCGCTGTGCCTGCATTTATTTGGGCGATCATTTTTCTCAAAAAGAGAAAAGAGCCGCTTGGTACGGTAATGATTACGTTTGTTGCAGGTATGGTATCGGTCGCGCCGATAATCATATACAAGCTGAGCTGGCAATATCTTCCGGGACTCAATTTATTCACTTATTTCGACAGATTCGGTCAAAACACGCTTGGATTTACAGGTTTGCTCTATCTTCCGGTAAGTACGCTTCTCAGCTTCTTGCTTGTGGGTGTTATCGAGGAGTATGCCAAGCATCTCGCGGTTAAAACTGCGGACAGTGGCAAGTTCAAGAATGTAGATGACTCGATTGAATACAGTATTATAGCGGCGCTCGGATTCTCGTTCGTCGAAAACGTGATGTATTTTTTCTACATATGGCAATATCAGGGGATAGATACGCTTTATTTATCTTTCATATTCAGGGCGATCTTCTCAACTTTTGCACACGTCCTGTTTTCCGGAGTTTATGGCTATTATTACGGATTGGCATATTTCGCAGAACCTATTTACCAAGACGAGATAAGGAAGAATAGACATCCTGCGATAAATTTTTTGCATAAAATTCTCAATCTCAAATCCGAAACTATTTTCGCCGATGAGAAAATCGCACAAGGTCTTATGTATGCGGTGATCCTTCATGCATTCTTCAACGTTATGCTGGAGCTTGATATTACATATGTTATCGTGCCGTTCCTCATATGGGGGTATTCGGGTCTTTCCTACCTGTTCGCGAAGAAAAAATCACAGGTCGAATTCGGAAATGTGGTGGGGCGATAAGTAAATAAGACTTGCTTTCTTATTAATAATCATTATCATTAAGATGCTCGATGATGATTTTTATTTTTTAACAAAAACAAATCATGAGTAATATAAAAATAGGAAGCCAAGCTCCTACATTCCAAATGGAGGGATATCACAAAGGTGAGAAGAAGAATTATTCTCTTGCCGACTACAAAGGCAAGTGGGTTGTCCTTTTCTTCTATCCTTTGGATTTCACATTCGTATGTCCTACGGAGCTTATAGAGCTTAGCAAGAAGAGCGCGGAATTCGAGAGCTCAAATGCACAGATTCTTGGGGTCAGCGTTGATAGTGTTTATTCTCACGAAGCATGGTCGAAAAAAGACCTTGGCGATTTGAACTATCCGCTTCTCAGCGATCTTACCAAAAAAGTCAGCGCAGATTACGGAGTGCTTATGGAGGATAAGGGGATCAGCCTTAGGGGAGCTTTTATTATAGATCCTGACGGATTTTTGAAGAGTTACATAGTGAACGATGTGACGATAGGTAGAAATGTCGAAGAGCTTTTAAGACTTGTAAAAGCTTTCCAGACCGGAGACTTGTGTCCGGTAGGTTGGAAACCGGGCGATAAAACACTTGGGAAGGCTTAGGAACCAGCAACCTCTTTATCCTTGAAAACACGGCTACCTACAGCTTTTTTCTGTCCTTGATACTTGCCGTCATATGGCTTGTCGGCAGGGCAGTCCATTTTGCAGAAAACCAACTGGCATATTCGCCTCCCTCGTTCGAGTTTAATAGGAAGGGAGTTGGCATTATAAAGTTCAAGAGTTATCTTGCCTTTAAATCCGGGATCAACCCATCCGGCATTCTGTATGAAAAGTCCGATTCGTCCTATAGAACTTCGTCCTTCTACAAAGGCCGTCAAATCGTTCGGCAACTCTATATACTCTTCAGTCGTTGCGAGTAAGAAAGTATGAGGTGGAATTGTAATGGAATCACCCTCTATCTCTCGATATTGTATTTCCGAATCGAGGGTTATAGACTCCATTTTATTCTGTTCCACGACAAGGTAATGGTTGCCAAGCCTGCAGTCTATAGATGCGGGTTGGATAGAGTGATCTGTGATTGGCGAGAAGACGAGATTCCCAGAATCAATCAGCTGTTTTAATGTTTTATCAGACAGTATCATGAATTAAAGATATCAAATTTGCACGACTAAGTGAAGTATGTTATCCTCCCTAAGCTGTGTTTTATGATCGAATATCGAATACAGAATGCCGAATACCGAAAAGATAAAAATATTCACAGATCTGGATGCATGGAAGGAAGGGCATAGATTAGTATTAGCTGTTTATGAGATGACAAAGGCGTTCCCAAAGACAGAATTATTCGGGTTGGTAAGTCAGATGAGAAGATGTGTAGTATCAATAACATCCAACATTGCAGAAGGGTTTAGTAGAAAATCTTACAGGGAGAAAGCGCAATTTTATGCGATATCGAATGGTTCATTAACAGAGCTACAGAATCAATTGATAATAGCAAAAGATATAAAATACATAACTCAACAAAAATTCGAAACGGCAAGTGAACAAGCGATTAAAGTAAAAATGATACTCGGTGGATTGATTCGCAAAACAAAATCCTATTCTTAAATCTCTCCAAGTATTCAGTATTCGGAATTCGGTATTCGTAATTCATTACATATGTCAGTTGATTCAATTGTAGTAAAAAAAGCACGCATCCATAACCTGAAAAGCATCGATGTCACGATTCCTCGCGACAAGATGACAGTTATTACAGGTCTTTCGGGTTCGGGTAAATCTTCGCTCGCTTTTGATACAATATATGCGGAAGGGCAGAGAAGGTATGTCGAGAGTTTATCGACTTATGCCAGACAGTTTTTGCAGTTGATGGAGAAGCCGGATGTCGAATCGATAGAAGGGCTTTCGCCGGCGATTTCAATAGATCAGAAGACAGCCAGCCGCAATCCTCGTTCAACGGTTGGTACAGTCACCGAAATATACGATTTCTTAAGACTTCTTTTTGCGAAAGTGGGACATCCGCATTGTTATAAATGCGGCAAGGCGATTGCGCGCCAGAGCGCGAGTCAGATAGTGGATCACGTCGCAAGTATGGAGGAGGGTCGCAAAGTTTTGATTTTGTCGCCGGTGATAAATGACAAGAAGGGCGCTCATCAGAAGGTTTTTGAAAATATAAAGAAAGAAGGATTCGTGCGTGTCGTGGTTGATGGTGAAATGCACAGCATTCTCGAGTTACCGGAATTGGACGAAAACAAGAAACACACGATAGATATTGTTATAGATAGGCTTGTTGTAAAAGATTTCGGAAGGAAAACTCAAAAGTTATCTTCTGGACAAGAGATAGACTTGCCGAACCCAGACAGATCGCGTCTAGCCGACTCGATAGAAACCGCAATCAAGCATGGAAACGGTATGATGATCGTACAAGATTATGAGAAGGGCGAGAGACAAGTTTTCTCGGAGAGATTTGCCTGCGCTGATTGCAATATAAGTCTTCCTGAAATAGAGCCGAGGAATTTTTCTTTCAACAGCCCTCATGGGGCTTGCGAGGCTTGTCATGGGCTTGGAACGAGACTTGAAGTTGATCCGGATTTGATTATGCCGAATAGGAAGTTGTCGATTTCGGAAGGGGCGATTATGCCATGGTCTGCGACGACATCGCATTTGAATTGGTATAACAGAATACTGGAAGCTGTTGCGCGCAAACATAATTTCTCCATAGAAGTGCCTATAGATGAAATGAAAGAGGAAGATTTGCAAAAAGTTCTATACGGAACAGGAGAGGAGAGATATGCGGTAAAAATGGAAGGAAATGGGGAGGGCGGCGGATTCGAAGGGGAATACAAGACGCGATTTGAAGGTGTTATACCTAATTTGGAAAGAAGATATCTTGAAACGGATTCCGATTACGTAAGAAGAAAAATCGAGATGTATATGCGAGTTTTGAAATGTCCGAAGTGCGGAGGTAAAAGGTTGAAAAAAGAGATGCTGTCAGTTCTTGTTAACGGGAAATGCATAATAGACGTGACGGAATTATCGATTGCCGGCGCAAAAAATTTCTTCTCGGATATGAATTTGAGCGAAACTGAAAAAATGATTGCTGAGCCTATATTGAAAGAGGTATCGAGCAGGCTGCAATTCCTTGATAACGTGGGGATTTCATACCTTACGCTCGACAGGGCGGCAAATACGCTTTCAGGCGGCGAGGCGCAGAGAATAAGATTGGCGACTCAAATAGGTTCGCATTTGGTTGGAGTGTTGTATGTTCTCGATGAACCTTCTATAGGGTTGCATCAGAACGACAATGAGAAGCTTATAAAAACTCTTCATTCGCTACGCGATATAGGTAATACGGTAATTGTTGTGGAGCACGATATAGATACGATGATGGCATCGGATTATATTTTGGATATAGGGCCGGGGGCGGGTAAGCATGGAGGAAATGTGATTTTCGCGGGAACGCCGAAAGAGATTTTGACAGATAAACATTCAATAACCGGACAATATCTTTCCGGAAGGAAGAAAATAGAAACTCCGGAGAAGAGGAGGAAAGGGAATGGACAGTTCTTGGAAGTTCTCGGTGCCTGCGAACACAATTTGAAGGACGTGGATATCAAATTGCCGCTCGGAACATTTATAGGTGTAACAGGCGTCTCGGGTTCTGGTAAGTCCACTCTCATAAATGATATTTTGGTGAGAAAAGTTTCAGCAGTTATAAACAGGTCGAAGGCGTTTGCCGGAGGACATAGAGAGATTCGCGGTATTGAACATTTGGATAAATTGATAAACATAGACCAGTCGCCGATAGGACGAACTCCGAGATCTAACCCTGCTACATATACAGGGGTGTTCACGGATGTGCGCGATTTATTCTCCGGCACACCGGAAGCGAAATTAAGAGGTTATAAGCCGGGAAGATTCAGTTTTAACGTAAAAGGCGGTCGCTGCGAGGCTTGTCAGGGTGATGGTATCAAAAAGATCGAAATGCACTTTTTGCCCGATGTTTATGTGCCTTGCGAGGTTTGCAAGGGTAGGAGATACAACCAAGAAGCACTTGAAATTACTTATAGAGGTAAAAGCATAGCCGACGTTCTTGAAATGACTGTCGATGAGGCGCTTGAATTTTTCAAATCAATCCCTTCGATAAAAACGAAATTAAAAACCCTATCCGAAGTCGGTCTTGGCTACATTCATATCGGCCAATCGGCAACAACGTTATCGGGAGGAGAGGCTCAGAGAATTAAGCTCGCGACCGAATTATGCAAAAGATCAACCGGCCAGACTCTCTATATATTGGACGAACCTACTACAGGTTTGCATTTCGACGACGTGAAGAGGCTTCTCGATGTATTGCAACGTCTTGTCGAGAAGGGGAATACGGTACTCACTATCGAACACAATCTCGATGTTATCAAGTCGGTTGATTATATAGTTGACCTTGGTCCGGAAGGTGGTGATAAAGGCGGCATGGTGATTGCGGAAGGAACTCCGGAAGAGGTCGCAGAAAGCAAAAAGTCTTATACGGGCATGTGGCTGAAGAAGATGATAGCCGCTTCATAAGCGGCCTATATTATAAGTTGTTTTGCGTTAGCAAAACTCTTTTTTTGTATTTAACTAGATTTAATAAAATATAATCAAATTAAATAAAATAGCTTTAAAGCGTATTCACTTGTATAAAAGCTACTACTTTTAACATAAACAAAACAAAACTCTCCAAATGCAACTAGAAATATATAAAATGCTATTAACTTTCATAAAACATGCTAAAATACATCTCGAAAACACAAACAAAAACAAAAACTTGTATAACTTAACAAGACATAGTAAAATACAATAGAATTAAATAAAATTAAACGCGCGAGAAAATGGGAAGCAACCTAATGACACCAGAGCAAGCGGCCAAGGTCTTGCAAGTACATCACCTGACTGTGCTGAAATTGATCAAGAATAAGAAATTGCGTGCGATAAAACTGGGACGTGTTTACAGAATAAGGGAATCGGACTTCGATTCATTCCTCGACAAGCATTACTCTTGAGTAGTGAAAGCAATCTCTCTACATCAAAATAAAAATCTAATCTATTCCACCCTCCATGCTGATCAACTGCCTAAGCTGCGGCAAAACCGTATCGAACAGAAAAGACTTCTGCCCGTACTGCACTCATGAAATTCCGCTCCACATCCAAGAAATGGAGAGAGGTCGCGGTGTTCTGAAAAAAAGTTTACTCAATCAAACTTACAAAGGGACTATCTTATCGCTTGTGAAGAAATAAATCCGCCTCTTCCTCTGCTGTCTGTGTCTTGTGTCTTGCTTCTTACCCATTACACTGCTTCTTCGCTATCTTATGTGATGTCTTATTAACGGTTGTAGATAGAATTTTTGCGGTATATTCAATGGAATCGTTCAAATCTTCTATGAGTCCGCTCAGTGCGTCACCGATCTCGGCACCACCTTCGGAATATAGCGTCTTGTATTTGGCAAGCAGCTCGGCTTCGGTGGCCTCGGTATCATATTGCGCCAACAACTGTGAATATGTATCGGAAGTGCTGATAATGCTGTTGTCTGTATAATGAGAAGATTCATCACCTTCGGACTCGTCTTCCGCAGGTGCAAGGGCGGATTTTATATCTTTTGATATCTCATCGACACCTGGTGTTTTAAATCCGAAATGTTTCGCGAAAAATCCTTCATTATCTTTCACGGGAGCATCTTTGGCGCTCAATCCACCGCTTTCCTCTTCGGTATCCTCTTCTTGTTGAGGCTCGACTTCGGTTTTCTTAAAAACATCCATAAGCTCCTGCCATTTGTCGGCAACTTCGCTCCAATCTCCGTAATTGCACTCTATATAAGTCGGTATATCATCTTCATATTCTGCAACCCAACCTTTGAAATATCCCTCAAATTCACCTTCTTCAAACCAATCCTTATTTGTTACATATTTCTCGACCATTTCCGGATAAAGCATGTCTTGTATGTATAAATCTATTTCGTCCTCAACGAAAATTAGTTCATCGGAAGTAAGAGCATCGGTATCCACGAACGCGACATTTCTGACGAAATAAAGCTCGGCTTTCGTAACCTTATACTGACGCGACAAAATATCGACATTCTCATAATCGCAAGAGTAATAACTTTCGCGAAGCTGCTCCGCAATCGCATCAAGATTCTCTTCCACATCAAAAATATCTTCGATTTGGCACATATTTTTCGTGAAAATATCCGCCCAATAAACCGAAACATCTTGGAAATCTATTACTGAAGATAAAAACTGACCGAAACCTTTTCCGCATTCATTTTCGTCCTCTGCAAAAACTACGGCAGGGGATAAAGATGCGATCACGATTGCGGTCAAACAAATTTTAATTAATTTTCTCATCATTATTTATAAGGTTTATCAAGAATTGTAGTCAGGTAATAAACAAAACCGTCATCACCGCCGGTAATAATTGACTCCATAACATAGAAAAAGTCGTTCATCTGCTCCATTTCGGAAGAAACCGCTTGATACATCGCGCTCATATCTCCCATTTGAGAGCTTAACGCAAAACTCTCTATGGCCTCGATTTGCGCCTGCAACTGTTCATAAGCCAAGTCGGAAGCCTCCTCGCTCAATTCTATTATATTCTGCGTCTGACCGGCGGCTTGCAACCTTAGAAGTATCTCATCCGAGTCGGTATATTCGCTCGAATCGGGTGTTTCATAATTAGGGAACAAGGCGGATAAGAAATCTTCTTTCAACTTCCCTACATCAACAATCGTGTCGTCATTGGGAGGCGTGAGAATAGGACTGCCTATTGCGAACACATACATATTTGGAACTATTTTCAGACTATCCTCCTTGCAAGTTGCATCTTCAAGCGCGTTGCCTGTTACTTTGCTCCCCGCCAAGTCGTGAGAGGTGATGTTCTCAAGCATTTTCTCGATGTAAGAAATATGGCAATAAATACAGTCTGAATCCTCTTCCATGCCGGCCTCTTCCGGCTCATCCGATTCCGAAACGAAATTAATTTCAAGACATAGTGTTTCAGTGCATGGAAGATCGTTCGACCAGTCTGCAGCGGAAGGAGCCTCAATCACCGTATCATCTCCGGAGTCGCCACTATCTTCAACGGCAGGAGTTTCAGATTTTTCTTCCGGCGTTTCGCCTGATGAGGTATCGCCTTCAGCAGCTGTATCATTTGTATTTTCAGTATCGGATTCGGACGAAGAATCGTTATTGCCAAGAGCATCCGCCAGTTCATTGCTCAGGCTGTTGTCTTCGAAACATTCGAAAGAAGTATTGTGAGTAGTGTCTTCGATTTCCGATGATGAATCTTCGGAATCAACATCCGTATCGGTTTCAGAAGACGCTTCATCGGCGACATCGGTCTCAGCACTTTCATCGCTACTCTCTCCGATATCGCTATCTTCACTGGCAGAAGACGAAACAGGTTCCTCCACTCCTCCATCCCACGGATCCATACTGCTTGCCAATCCTTCCTCGTTTTTGCCGAAAAACAGAACTTCTTCGATATTCCAAAGATCGACTATCAAGTCGAACCCAGAGTCTTCCGTATTGCCGTTTGCAAAAATTTCTTGAGATGCAGCCGTACTGCCCAGTTCGCTGTTGAGGGTTTGAACCGCAAGCTGCTCTTCGTAATAATTGATGATATTGTCGTACATTGTTGTCAGACCTTCAACAGACTGGAGATCCGATGCAGTGTTTTCGCCCCAAGTGTAATTGGATGCCGCTTGATCAAAAGAATAAATCGCATACAAATCTCCATCTATGATGTTTATCATTCGATTTTTCGTATATCCGAAATATCTGGCGGTGTTTTCAAGAGCCTCGGAAGAAGGTTCGTTTTTTATTTTATTATAAATTAGCAGATAGAGATTCTTGCCATTCTCTTTTCCGGTTTTGCCAAAAATATTATCCCAATTAGGTGTGACATCTGGATCAATGCCGTTCTCCTCATAAATGGTTTCACTCATTCCTTCATAATAGCTACCGTAAAATCCACTCGAAGAATAATCATCATCGTATTCATCCGCACCCCATGATTGAGGAACGATATATTTAATCGCGACAAAGCAGGATATGAAGAGTGTTACTCCGGCAAGTATCAGTGAACCCCATTTTTGATCGAAACTTTTTTGCATTTTTGTTGTTATTTGCATTCCGCCTCCCCTCTGCTGTCTGTGTCTTGTGTCTTGTGTCTTGTGTCTTGCTCCTTACTTACAGTCCGTCGTCGATACGTCTATGAAATCAGCTTCCCACTCGGCAACGTCTTCTCTCAAATCTATCAATTCGGAATCATAATCTTTCAGGACATCCAAGGTGTCCAAATAGCTGTTGTGCATCGGAAGAGCTATTTGAAGTTCATTGTATGCGGCGAGAGACATATCGAGTATTTTTATCGCATTCTCTTGTTCGAGTGAGATAATTCGCGATCTTGCTTCGGCCTTTGCAGACATATCTACAAGAAGGATTTCGCTGTTGCTGTCTTCCGCATCGATGGCATAAAGACTATGATCTTCAAGTCCCGATTTGAATTCGATATACTCCTTCACCATAGATTCCGCTAAGCAATAGGTCGATATATTAAATTCGTCATCACAGGTTTCTGAGTCGAACAAAAGATCCTCTTCGTCGGCGGTTATGAGTATTTCGATTTTGTCATTCATCAAATCATTCAACGTGGAGTGATATGCGACAACCGCATCATAGACGCTTGAGTAATAACTTGTTGAATACTTACTTGCCGAAGGAGCGGTATAAGCGGAAATTATTTGCCAATTTATAAAAACCGCCATCATTACGAAAGCAAGAGTTAGCCGAATATTTTTTGTTATTTTTATTTTCATTGTTGTATGCAGGTTTTTGTAAACCGAGTAAAGCTTGTGGACATCTTGGATAAATAAGATTGGATATAAGCAACAGACATGGACATCTCGCGCAAATGTTCATTTATCCATTTGTATTCATCAACGAGGGCTGTGGTTTTTTTTGCGGAGACGCTGGAAGCCACTTCGGATTTCATTATTTCGGTGTTGGCATCCAAATGCTCGTCCATTATCGCTTTGCATTCGGAGATTTTATCGCTCACGTCGAGCAGGTCATAACTGCCGGAAACATTTGTGGCACTTTCAAGGGCAGCCTTTTCTCCTTCCAAATATTCGACATATTTCGGGATAAGATAATTTGTTATCAAATCACTGGTTGTGCCGGTGCTGGTGAGAGTCGAGTCCAGAAATTCGCCAAACTCTTCATCGACAGGATTCAAGTATTCCATTACGGCAGTTCTGCAATCAAAATTATCTCCGCCACCTTCAGTTACAGTCGTTTCTTCGGCTTCGTCAGCAAGACTTATAAATCCGACATCTACAACAGCACTTATTGTCAGCACTATCATGCCGAATATTATTACTTCCGAGAATTTTTCCAACATTTTCTTCATAATATTTATGGTACTTGATATTCATTACTTACCGAATACATCTGGGTGTTTTCTGTGTTTGTTATAGCGGCGTAAATTATATCACCCGACATAATTTGAGCGCCATCAACGACGCTGGATGGACAAGGACATATATTGCACGCGTCATCGATGAAATAAACTCCAGAATCAAGTTCGACCAAAAGTTCGCCGCCCGAATACGTATCGCCGGCATCATCGCTTGCATCAAGAGGATCAATATCGGAATTAACCTCGACTCCATCCCAAACGCCACCATCATCCGTGTCCGGATCCCAAGGATCTGTCCCATATACATTGCTCTCATCATTATTGCTGAGCCCATCGTCATCCCAATCATCATCGCTATCATCAAGAGGATCTGTCATAAGTTCCAAGACCTCTTCGCCATCTGTTACACCGCCATCATCCGTGTCCGCGTCATAAGGATCGGTTCCGTAAATATTCTCCTCGTCCCAGTCGGGCAATCCGTCGCCATCGGTGTCAGTCAAGTAACAGTTGTAAGCTTTAAGTGCGCGAACAGACATTTCTATAAATTCATAACGCGTTATTTCATGAGAAGGATCGAGCGCCTCTTGCGCAGTCACTATATATTGTTCCTCACCGCCGGAATTGTTTATCAAATAAGGAGTTAAATCTTGTCCGATCGCCATGTAAGGATCCCACCACGGATTGCCCGGTGTTACTTCGCCAAGGTTTATAAATCCTTCTTTATCAAGCGCTTCAAGAATGATTTTCACAGCCTCAGCTCTTGTGATATTTGCAGCCGGCTTGAAAGGCGCCATGCCATTTTCATCAACTTCGCCCAAATAACCGGTAATGAAATCTCTCAAATAAGACTCCTTCGTTTCGTCGTAATACCAAGGAAGATTATTCTCATCATAAGGGATGTCATTAAACACGCTTGGAGACAAATAAGCCTCGTCGCTTGGGATGATACACAAGATTGCAAGAATGATTTTTGTAAATTCGGCGCGATTGATTTCCTGATCTGGATATAAGTAGGTGAGTCCGTCGACATCGTAGCCATCTAATATGCCTTTTTCGACCATGCCGTAAATATCCAAGAACAAAGGATCCTCAACCGAGATGTCCGCAAACGGTTCGATTACTTCGGTCAAAGGATCAAGACCGTTCGCAACCTCGTCAAAATCCGAAATGCCGTCGGAATCGGTATCGCTATTATTCATATCAGTGCCATTTTCGATTTCTTCCGCGTTGCTCAGACCATCTTGATCGTAATCTGCGGTATCATCGCTTCCATCGGTTGGATCAAGACCGTAAATCAATTCGGTCGAGTCCTCAATGCTTCCACCATCGGAATCCTGTGATTCAAGCTCGGAATTGATAGAATCGTTTATCGAAGGCAGACCTAGAGATTGCGTTGTGTCTTCGGTGGTAGATCCGTTTGTCGCAATGTAGATGTCAGCCATCGATTCGTTCCTGTAATTCAAACTTATTACTAGAGGCTCATCCAAGCTTTCGGCGACAGCAAGCGACAAATCAAAATCTTCATTCAATAAATAAATATTGCCGTCGGAAGCAATGAGAGCATATCTGTCGCCATCGCGAGTTACTTCAATGCTGCCGGGGAATAGGGGATCGGAAGCACCGATAGTGCTTATCGTGAAGCCTTTGTCATCGGTTATCCTCATGTGTACACCGGAAAGACCATCGATGGTTTCAACAGTATATTCATAATCATCCAGAGAAACATCCGTGTTCGCGTCAGTTACCAAGAATATGCTGTAAATCACCTGTCCGCTCGCGATTTCGTAAACAATCAGCCTTGTCGGCCATTCCAGATCGGTAGGCAAAACATCAACATTATATCTATCGTCCATTATGAGGATTTGTCCGGTGTCTGGATTAAATTCTGCAATAGTTTCTCCATCACCGTTCAATATGAGAATCCTGCTGTTTATATCCAAATCGGTAACCTCATAAGAACCATCGTCGATTGTATAGAACTTGCCGTTTTCATCTGAATCAACGGTAGTTAATTGTTCGACGACTCCATCACGATCTCTTATCAATATAAACGGCATATCGGGCGACGCCGGATCGGTTTTGCCGTTTACAACCCCTGTTTCAGCGGAAGCGTAATCCACGGTAATATCCGGCACGTAAACATTAATAGTGACGGATTGACCGCTTGCATTGCCCGCCTCGTCTTTTACCCACAATTTAACATAACGCGGACCTGCTTCATCATAAGGACCCATTTCGAATACCGGATTTTCGGCATCAGCCGTTATGTCAGAATCATTTTCAGAATCGGAGTCGCCATCGGAATCGATATCAAGATTTTCATCTATATAATAATCGGTTATTTCAGACTCGGAATCAAAACTCCCACTCGCATCAAGCTCAAGCACCGTGAATATCGGTACATCTTTTTCACTGGCTCCGGCATCCGCATACGGGGTCGAATCATCAGCGCAAATTTGCGGTGCCAAGAGAATTGTATTTGAAGATGTTGAACGAGTGCCGTTTGTATCTATCGCATATACTTGCGCATAATAATCTCCATTATCCAGAGAAATACTTGTAAGAGGATTGTCCGAACCGGAAAGATCTCTATAGAAATATTCCTGACCTTCTATTAACTCGACAGTACCTCCTATGGATAAATTAACAGAGATATTACCGGAAGAGACTTCGATCCTATCATCTTCATATAACAACATTCCGCTCGCGATAGATTGTTCTTCAACCCTGCCGGTTTCGGAGAAATCTATAATTTCAACTCCGCCCGACTCAACTCTCATTGTCAAATCTCCAGTCAAATTATCTCCGATAGGGAAGGTGGTGTTTTGGCTCAAAACAAGGGTGTAAGGATCTGAAGCGTCGAGATAAATGGTGATTTCACTATCTTCAAGAGTATGCAGAACCTGTCCGGCCAAGACTGAGGTTTCGCCATTTTCATATACCGGCGTGCGAGCAAAAGAATTTTTAAGAACTCCTTCATTCGCTTCATTTATATAAGCGAAGCCTTTTTGCATATCGGGCATTAAGAATTTGGCTTCGGCTGGAATCATTATCAAATCATCATAAGCACTGTTTCCTATTACGGTTTCTTCGGTCGTTTCCAGTTGCGAACCGGCTTGGTATTCATTTCCGCTTTCATCTTGGAAATAAACATCGGTATTATCGGCATCTTGGATAAGACTTATTATCCCCAACGGAGTATCTTCGACTTCCGGTCCGTCCAAGCTGTCGTAATAATCAACTTCATATCCGACCGAATCTGATGTAAGTATTTCATTAACCTCACCCAAGAACGTAAATGTCGCTTCTTCGTTTCCGTGTTCTCCGGACATAAATGCGTTCACGCTTGTGATTTGCGGCAAGAAATAATCCACGCTCGCAAGTCTTGGAACCTCGGTATAGTATTTAAGCTCTGACGGATTGTCCTCATAATTTTCTTTCAAATAAATCGTTCCGCCATAACTGTAAACTATATCTTCGTCGCCATCATTATCCATATCGAATGAAACTATTTTGCTCGGGCTCTTGCTTTCATTCGTGTAGTTTATAAGGCGTTCATTGACCTCTTCATCTTCGTTGTATATAAACAGACCTTGAGTGACGGGCTGTAAGTATGATTGAGAACTTGAGCTGCTTGAATCATCTGCGGAAGAGCTGGCGAAAAGTTTGGAAACGGCATCTGTGAAAGTATTCTCGATTTCGGAGAAGTCCTCGCTGGTTAAAGGCTCTCCATTTTCAAGAACATCGTTTACGGAATGTGCATTGCTCCATTCAACGCCATCTTCGCTTTCATAATCCGCAAACAGATAACCTGAGTCAGGTTCTTGGACAATCAGTCTTTGGAAAGAGTCCCAATCTGTTAAGTCTTGAGTCAAATCTTCGTTGTCTTCAACATAAGCCACAAGCATTTCTTTCAAACTCAAAAGATCTCCAGTCGGTGTTCCGGCAATCAAATTGTAATACTGATCATAGTCCTCATAAGCAACGTCTTCATAATCCGGCAAATCGGCTGCAGCCAAATATCCTTGTTCTGCGACTATCGAAATTTCTTCGGGCAACGTTTCCTGATATGCCGCCAAGTCATCATTCAGATCTTCAAGCGTTTGAGCGAGCAAAGAAACTTCCGCCTGCATTTCATCCGAATTGACGATGGACTCATCAACTCCAATCGTATCGAACAAATCAAGAGAGCTTATATCAGCTTCGACATCAGTAGCACTTGCATCGACATCAACATCGGTATCAGTCACATCATCTACAGCTTCGGTTCCCTCATCGAGAGTATCCTGCGCCGCATCTTCAACCGTATTGGAAACATCATTCCAAGTACTTGTGAACAGAGTCGTAGCAGAATTGGCAACATCGGCAACCGATTGCACGGCAGTCACCAAGAATTCGGTTTCTATAGATAGATTCATCCTCGCAATGACCTCTATGCGTTTGACGAAATCAATTGAGATGGATGGCGAATTAAATCCAAATCCGAGATCCCATGGGAACAAAACATCGAGAGGTCTCTGAGTAAGATCTTCAACTTTTGACCTCAATTGATATTCAGGCGTAGGTATAATGCCTTGCTTTACAAGACATATGATTTTCAAAATATTGCCTACAAGCTTAAGCGTTATTTGAAGCGCAACATCAAGAGAAGGAACTTCAGGTGGCGGAGGTATATCCGGCAAATCAGGTATAGGAATACCGGGTAAATCAGGCAATTCTGGCAAATCTGGCGGTCCGGGCAAAACAGGAATTGAAGGTAAAGTGAGAGAAACATTAAGAGTCGGCAAATCGGGAAGTGTTAATGTCGGCAAATCAGGGAGTACCAGAGGTTCAGCTTGGAATTGTACATCCGGCCAGCTTATTTCAAGACCGGCTTGTATTTGAGAAATATCAAGGACGATGTCGGGCCACTTCGGAAGATCTATTATCGGAGGTTCAGGTATGAATAAGAATAATTTAAGTAAAAGTTCGATAAGGCTGCCTCTTTGATTCGTACATTTATCGCAAGAATCTTGATAATCGATTGCAACTTGGAATAGCGCTTGCCAGCTTTCAAAAGCTTCAACAACATCTTTCCCGAATTGCTTCCACGCCTCAATGCGATCCTTGTTGAAGTCGATATAACCTCCGGTGAAAGTGATAATAGCATCGAGATAGCAGACAATTTGTTTTATCAGTTTAACCTCGGCGGTTCGGTATTCGATAATTTGACCGGGGAACTCCATGTACTCGTCTATAACTCTTATATTGGCTTCCACATTCGAAATAAGCTCGTTTACGCCATTAAGTTCCGCAGAGAATCCATTTTCAATCCATCCGCTTCCAACCCTTACAACCTCGTCTTTCGCATGATCTACCCATTCTTCAGACTGCTCTTTGTATTTCATCCATTCTTCTTTGCTTAGAGAAGGTATGTTGAACGTAACAGGCTCGGTATTTATCTGTATGATTGGTATGCTGTTAAGTACGGTGAGGAATTTCGACAAGCCGTTCAAATCGGAAGTTTCAAGACCCTCATAAGTAGCAGTATTCTTGAATGATCCGAGAATGTTGGTCGGATAAATGAAATAAATATCGGGTAAATCGAGCAGTCCTAAGATCTCTTGTTTCTGTTTTTTCCACCATTCGGTAAATACGGAAGGGAAGCCGGGTACTTGTATATTTTTCTGGAAATCAAAATTAAAAGTATCGCCTGTAGATTCCGAACTGGAATCAACATTCATCACCATAGAATCGCCGGAAGATTCGGTTGCCGTTGAGAAGCCGAGGGCTTGAGAAATGGCAGTATTTATCTTGTCACAAATGCCGGTCATTTGAAGTATCGGTATATTGAAAGCCCAACATTGGCCGATAGGATAAGTGCCTACGCAAACAGCCATCGCCGTGCCGAGAGTCGTGGTTATATCTAGATAAAGCCTAAAAGGTCCGGGGGCGTAACACATAGGTCCGGTACACGCCCACGGTGGAGAAAAGGTAACTCCGAATATCGGGAATCCGGGTGAATATCCGACAGGTATTCCATATAGATTAACAAATCCCGTTGACAAGAATGCAAGATTGAGAGGCGAAGCGATGCATCCTCCTCCGCATATCATAGCCTCCAAAACACCTTCGACTACAGCGGAAACGGCGGACGCTTTTGCAGCAACATCAGTCGCCGTTGAAACTACCGAATCCCAGCTGTCCACAAGTCCATCTCCGTCCGCATCACTGGTATCATTTCCGAGATCTTCGATGGCACCGGAAGGCTCTCCGTCTTCACTTGGTTCGATATCATCAGGAGTTCCATCTTCATCCGCATCAGTAGTCATATCGATATCTATGCCGGCATTGCTGAGGATTTCAGCCATCAAATCTTCGCTAACTTCGGATTCGGTCGCCACATCTGGAGTCAACTTGGTGTAATTGATAACGCGAACGCCGCCGAACATACTCATAAGTCCGCCCTCATGTCGCATATAAGATCCATTCGAATAGAAATAAACAACATCACCGCCGGAACTGTCTGCAGGGGAGGCTGCAATATCGGGATAGTTATCATCCCTATAATCATCGAGGTCGTTTCCTATAGTCATTGAAACTGCAGGAGTCGACAATACGTAAGCGTCATAAGAAACCTCAATTGTTTCACCGCTACTTAGAGACACTCCATGTAATATAAAAGGTCTGGAAGAGTCTCCCGTATCGAATATTTCAAAATCGGAATCAATGCTCTCCAAATCAACATCGAGCGCGCCTGAAACCCAATCGCTTATATATAAATCAACAATATCGGAAGTGCCATTATTCGTTATTGAAATCACGTATTCAATTGCGTCTCCGACTTCGACCACTTCGCCGTTCACATCTGTTCCGGTCTTATCAATAGAAAGATAAGAGTCATAACTCGACTGTACGAAATCAACCATCTCGGTTGCGGCTGACTCTTCGGATGCTATTTCGAGAGCTCCTATATCGGTCTTGAGCAAGTCTTCGAAATCCGCAACAACGTCCACGCCGGAATCTCCAAAAGTTTCATCCACCAAGTCAAATCCGGCAGAAGATTCAATCGGCAATGCATAGAAATAAGTGTCATCTTCCGTAGTTGTGCTGTCATCTTCGACAACCCCATCATAATAAACAAAAACTTCATCGGCAAAATCATCTCCTCCGTCAAGTTCTATACCGAGATTTCCGACATAATTACCATCTGTATCTATTTGGCCTTCCGCATTGTAGAAAACCGTAATCGTGCCGGCGGTATCGGAAGCAACTACGTCGGGATATCCGTCTGCATTCATATCTACAGCCTCGATTTGATAAACTTGGCTTGTCGTATTTAAAGCTAAATTCTCTCTCTCGAATTTGCCTTCATTATTTCTATATAAATAAACGCAAATTTCACCGGCGATACAACTGTCTTCCGTTGCAATCAGCAAGTCGTCATATCCGTCCAAGTCGAAATCCGAATGGTCGAAACTCAATATGCCACTAACTATATCAAGGATTTCCCCTTTGTCCTCAAACCTTTCATCGGATTCATAGTTTTGCAGGAGTCTGATTTTCCCGCTTTCATAAGCGACCATCAAGTCTTGCAATCCATCATTGTTGTAGTCGAGAGGAGCAATGTCCTGAATCGTTTCCGAACCACTCAATAAAATTTTACCAATATCTTTCGTATATCCCAGCGTATTGGCCGAATCGGAATTATCAAGGCTTACAGTCGGATCCCCGAGCAACACGCCGATTTCCGAAACGCCATATTTATTCGATTCTCCGGCGGTATTGCCTGCAGAGAAAAGTAATATATTTTTATTGTCATCTTCAAAACCCACGCCGCCATCTTTTTGCGCGGATTCAAGAGACGAATAGCCTAGTCCGGGGGACTGATCGGCGGACAAGACGGCGTTTTTATCAACCAAGAAATAACCTTTCGGATCAGTGCTCGAATTTCCACTGAAAGACAATTCGAACCCGTAATCCTGATTCTCATGCTGTTTTATATAAACTCCGGCGTCGAGAGTATTGAAATCGGACAAGTCGAAGTCTTGATCCAGAACCTGAACATCATTTGTGGAATCTATTACAAGAAGAACGGTTGCTACGAGAGTTTCATCGTTCATTATGTCTATGGCAGGGGAGTTGTAATCACCATTTGTTTGAAGAGTGTAGTTTGCGGAGAAAAGTTTTATCTGTCCGTTTGAACCGACTCTTGCAACCTCATCTCCGTCCTGCAGCAAGCTTATCGAATTATTTATGCGCGAAAATTTCTTTTTGAGCTCATATTCATCATCGGTAGTTTGAATCGAGATGTAAGCTCCGGATTCGGTTTCGGACTTAAGGTCGGTGCTCTCATAAACGCCACTATCTCCCAATACAAGAAGTATTTCTGCCAGAGTTATATCATCGGCATCATCTTGCCAAACAATCTTCATCGGAAGATCCGAAGAGCTTTGCGGTAAAACTTTTTCAACCAAAAAATTACTTTCTATAAGAGTACTCTTGCCGCTCGAATCCAATTGCATAAGTCTCTTATGAGGTTCCGGATAATCAAGCAAACTCGCAACAGCTTGCGTCTTGCCGTTGAACAAGAAATATCCTGCGAAATAATCTTCGTGAGTTACCTGTCCGACAGGAGCTCCAAGGAGAGTTGCATACAAAACCTGCGGATCGATTTCATTCATCTCATCGCTTGTGATATCGCTTCTTACATCGATACTTATCGTACCGGAAATCAAATTGCTACCTGCCGCCACAACGTTCAGAGAACCGCTTATATCTCCGGCCGTCACGGAAGCGGAAGCAACTCCCTCGGAAGGATAAATAATGTTGTCAGCCATGCTTCCATAGTCTTCGCTGAAATCCGTCAATCCGATGCTGATTTCGGTCGAAGAATCTTTGTAATTGAAATTCCCGTATTGATCATAAGTCTTAACAACCAAGTTTTTGGTCTCACCCGTCATTATCAAATTATTCCCATCATCGGTTTCAATACGAAGTTCATGAGTAGACCCAGGTTCAAGAGTAACAACACCGGTTCCGGGTTCCACGCCAAGAGAAGAAGCCATGATATAAGCATCGCCGGCGACAGTTGAAGAAACGAACGTGCCTTCTCCGTATCCGGAAGAAAGGGTGATTTGAGATGAAGAACCGAGAGCGCCATAAGTGTCATCGACAACGCTCAAATCGACTGTAGGGTTGAAGCCCGTAAGGATATTCCCGTCCGCATCATTGGCGGAGACTATGAAAGCTGTTGAACTTGTACCGTTTGCGGTCAATATCGAATCTTGAGGATTTACGACAAGATTTATACCTTCCAAAACTTGAATATCCAGCGCGGAAGAAACATCCCCATAAGAACCGCTTAATGTA